>Ga0007857_1000043_pt1 | contig 36000 bp, 60 predicted proteins | sample CryBogCBH10Oct08_FD_71210 | JGI IMG/M metagenome (GOLD analysis project Ga0007857, IMG submission 71210) | Freshwater microbial communities from Crystal Bog, Wisconsin, USA - CBH10Oct08 | ecosystem: Environmental > Aquatic > Freshwater > Lake | place: Crystal Bog, Wisconsin, USA | collected... | reverse complement strand
ACCCGCGGCGTTTAACTGTTGCCCGAAGCTAACTCCCGTTAGGGGTAGCTCTGCGAGAACCTGATTAGTAACGAGATCCGCGAAGAGATACCGGTAGGAAGTAGCCATTGCCCTAGCCTACTAGAGCGGCGACCTCATCAGCCGTTAGACCGAGAGCGGCTAACTTAGCCTGAGCCGAAGCCTTAGCTTTAGCGATAGCGGCGTCAGCGTCAGCCTTAGCCTTAGCGTCCGCCTCATATTGTGCGGCGGCGGCTTTAGTGGCGGCGATCTCTTCGTCAGTTTGTGGACGAGTAGTAACTTCGCCTGTCTCGCAATTTACTTCGATTACATCTGCCATGATTGCTCCTTAGTTATGAGTTTTTAATGCCGTATAAATATAATGTTGAATACTGAACAAGATTGCCAACGCCTTGAATTTTGACAGAGTTGATTGCGGCAGAATTAGCCCAAAGTCCGGCTGATAAAACATCATAAGCTGTCGTAGCATTATTTTCGGCCGCTGAATCAACTGAAAAAGATTTGTTATTACTGGATGCGTAATTTGGAATATATACCTCAAAATTAGTAAATGTATTAACGGTAAATATCGGCGAATCAGCAATAAAAGTCCAGTTATTTGTCGTTGAATAACTTGCTGAATAACTTCCTGCACCGACCACCATAATGGCATTTTGCGAAGTTGTTGCTCCGTTAAAGGTGATATTTATGTAATCTTCATTTCCAGCTCTATCGGTTCTAATTGAACCTACCAATTTCAAGTCGGTATAAGTGGCAGGAATAGAATTAAACGAATAAGAAGCAACACTTGAAGAAATTGCTGTGCTTGCAATAAGCGTGTATGTATTAGCCATTATGCCGCCGCGATTCCGTAAAGGGTGAAGGTAGAACCAACAACAAAATTTTGTGTATAAGCCGTGGCGGTAATGATATTTATGGCTGCGTTGCTAGGAGCGCGCCATAAAGCAACGCCAGAGGTGACTTCATTTCCCGCACTATTAGAACGATACAAAACAGTTTTGTAAGTCGATGTATTGGAATAATTCATAAACTGATGAATTATTGTTTGTTGGTCTGTATAAACTGTTGGGTCAACAATGGCCGGATACCCAGTTCGCCGACCGCTAGAAGCAGCAGAACCACTTCCGCTCAAAAAGGTTTCTGAATAATCTGTTCCGGTGTCAATAGAACCATTTCCAAGACCAACTCTGTATCCTTGCGTTCCCGTGCTTGCTCCGCTAAAAACTAAAATTAAATCGGTGTAAGTTTGCGGTATGGATGAAAAGGTTACTGTGGTGGTTGCCGAAGCTAGCGTTTGCGTTGCTATCGGCGTGTAAGTAGAACCAGCGGCCATTATTTCACCCCATAAAGTGCGAAAGAAGAAAATTGAGCAAAAGTTCCGCTGCCAAAATACAGCTTAATACTAGTAATTGCTTGCGGAGTGTTAAACCATAAGCCCGAGTGCAAGAAAACATAGCCAGAACCATTAGCGTCTTGACCATCTAAAGTTCTAACGGTTTTATTTTTATTTACTGAGGTGTAATCTAAAATATCAGATACGCCCACAAATGGATAAGAATTTGTATTGGAATATCCAATAGGCATGCCAGTTGTTGCGGCGGTGTAAGCACCCACTGCGCTTGAGCCACTTCCATAAAGTGCGTGTTGGACATAGTTAGAACCAGTATCGCCATTGAATTGCATATAAAGGCTATCGCCAGAAGCGTAACTATCTAACCCAATCCAACGCAACTGTAAATGCGTGAAAGTGCTAGGAATGCTGGAAAAAGTAATGTTTGATGCTCCACCAGCGCCAACAGTCACCGTCTGAATAGACTGAAAATTGCCCGTCACCAAAGCTGGCGAGAACAGGCCATATCCCTGCGCAGAGGCGCTCGCTTTAGTAGTAATTAACGGAGACATAAGCTAGACCTTACGCGAATTTAGTCGCGGAGGCAAGAACGGTATAAGTAGCCGAAGCGGTCTTTAGGATAGTAAAGACATAAGCGTCAATAGCCGAAGCGTCTCCGGCGCTAGGAGCGGTTCCGCCTTGCCACTTAGGGGTTACCGAAGTACCGTCAATAGTAAAAGCCGTAGGGTAATAAGCCGTAGATCCGTTCGTATTAGCTACGGCAATAGTTACGGTCTGCCCCGTAGCGAGAACCGAGTTAAGGGTAGTCGAGGAGTTTCCGCGAAAGTTAAGCGTGAAGTTAGCCGTAGCCGCGGTAGTAAACCACCAAGCGGTCGAGGTAATGATGTCTATATTCTGCGAGCTAGCGATAGCCGTACCGACGATATTAGCGGTTTCGAGAAGTCCCGTTACGGCATAGTTAGTAGCGATACCGGCGATAGGCGAAGTAGCCTTTACGCGGTTATCCGTGATATTTGCGGTAACGATAGAAGTAACGCCCGCGCCTACTGCGATAGTTGCGAGGAGAAGCGAGTTAGCGGGAGTCGAAGGAGCTACGGGAGAGGCGGCAGGGGTTCCCGCGATAACCTGAAAGGTTACGTTATTAAGAGATCCGGTGTAGTACGCGTCGTTTACGGTTACTACGACGATATCTATACGAGGGTTAGAAGCGTTAGCGGTCGTTACGGTAAGAGTCGTAGTAGCGTCGTTATACGCCATATACGTACCCATATTAGATTGAGTAGTACCGACGATAGCCGCCCAACCCGAGGCTACGAGGACGGACATACCAGCAGGAGAGTTCTGGGTAACCGCTAAGTCGGCGGCGTTAATAATTCCGGAGGTTTTCCAGATAGCTTGAGTCGTTAGGCGGTCGTTTTCCGCAGGGTGGCTACCGTTCTGAAGCCAACTCGGTGGTGTACGTAGTGCCATTATTTCTCCTTAGATATACGCGTTACGCCAAGTAATGGTCGCAGCCGTAGTGCCGATAAGTGTACCCGTTCCCGCTAGGAAGAATGAGTTATTACCCGGAGGCGCAGAGAACCAGTTAGAGCCGCCGTTAATAAGATTACGGGCAGGGTTTCCGTTAAGGGTAATGAGCTTCTGGTCTAAGTCGATAACGATAGTATCGGTATTCGCATAGGTTCCCTGAATTGTTATATAGGTTCCCTGCGTGTTATTACCGAGGGTCGGGTTAGTAATTGGTCCGTTAAGGGTAATTACCGGATAGGTCGTAGCCCAACCCGCGTTATTAACGGTCGTCGTAAGAGTCGACGAACCGCCACCGTAAGAGAGGTTATAGGTACGGTTATATTGACGACCGAGGGGGTTACCGACGGCGAGGGTCGCGGTCTGTAGCGTATCGTCGTAATAGCGAGGATCCGCGCAGAAGAACGAATACTGACTTGTAATATAGCCGTAGGTGTAGTTCGGGTCTACGACGGTCTTATTCGTACGGACGCGAGCGTTAACGCGTTGTAGTCCGCCCGCTGGCGAGAGCTGGAATTGTAGAGGCGTCGTTCCGCTAGTCTGAGGCAGGAGCGCGGCTTGTAGAAGGTTAAAGTTAGCCTGAGCCGAGTTACCGTTACCGGAGAACGTGTTCATAGTAATAGTAATCGTGCGACCCGAGAGAAAGTCGTTTCCGGTAAACATACCGTCGGCATATCCGCGGTTATCGTCCTGATTACGAATAGTAGGTAGAGACTCGAGACCGTCTACCGCAAGAATCTGGAAAGGCGAACCAGCTCCGCCGAATACGAAACCGTTAAAGGCGAAGGAATAGTAATTAAGCGAGGTAACGGTAGCCATTATCCAGCCTTCCCTGCGTTAAGTTTAGCGGCGATTCCTTGAGCGACTCCGTAGGTAAGAACGCCGTAGGTAGCCGTAGCGATATCCGAAGCCGAGACCGGAGTAGATATATAGTTATTTTGAGTATAAGCAACCGCTGGTCCCGTAGTAGCCGTAGAGGTAGGTAGAGACGAGCTTCCCGAGATATACGGAGTAGCAACGGATCCTGCCATAGCCGCCGCTCCGAGACCGACTCCCGCGCTATTAACCTTAGCCATAGAAGTAGCTACCGACTCGAGCTTCGTCTGTAGGTCGTTTAGCTTAGTCATAGTCGAATCGTGAAGAGCGGTAGCCGCTTGGTCGAACGACTGCTGAGAGGCGTCTAGCGAGTCCTGTAAGGTCGTCTGAGCCTTCGCTACGGCGTCGTCGTATGCTTGCTTATTCTTATTAAGAACGTCGTTAAAAGAGTCCGCCTGAGCCGCTAAAGAGGTATTTAAGTCAGCCGTAACCTTGTTATATTGGTCGACTAGAGCTTGCGTAGCGAGTTGCCCGCCTTGATTCATCTGGTCGGCTAAAGCGTTAAGACCCGTCGTAGACGTATCCTGAACCTGTTGGAAAAGGTTTTGGATTTGCGCCGTAGTTCCGGGTTGCGCGTTAATAAGGCTCTGCGCCATTTGGTCGCCCATAAGTGGACCTTGCGCGACGACCTGCTGGATAAAGTTCTGCGAATATCCGAGACCCGCGAGCTTAGAAGCGTCCGCGGCGAGTTTCTGCATAGCTGCTAACTGGTCTTTTAAGGATCCGATTAAGCCGCTAGTAGTACCCGAGCTAAAGAACGACTTACCGAGGTCTATCTTCGTTACGTTAGCGAATTCGTTAGTAAGGAGCGCTTCCGACTGCTGAACGATAGCTAACTGCTTATCCGCCGCCGATTGTTGTAGTTTAGCGATAGCGTCGTTATTAGCCGTAGCCGCCGCGAGGTTAGCCTCGTTTAGTCGCTTTTGAGAGTCCGCTACCGACTGGTTAAAGGTGAGGTTAGCCTTAGCTATAGCGTCGTTATGCGTCTGTTGTAGCTTCTGGTAGGCGACCGCGTAATCCCGAAGGTCGACGTTCATTTGGTCGTAAATAGATTTAACTTGCTTCTGGTCAGCCGCTAATTCCGCTACCTGCTTCTTAACGAGAGCCGCCGCCTCAGTAGCCGACTTCTTAGCCGCCGCGAGCGCCGCTTTACTAACGTCTCCACCGGGAATCGAGCCAGAGATATCGGTAGCTCCTCCGGCGCTAGCTCCGCCGAGCGTCTTAGATCCCCCGAATAGGTCAGGTAGAGATATCTTCTTATTAGCGAGGCTATCGAGGTTATTACTAAAATTACCAATATCCTTAGCCGCCCCGTTTACGGCGTCCGCGATTCCCTTAAAGTGACTTCCGATAAAAGGAAGGTGCGTAGCGGCTTCGATTACTTTACCGATAGCGCCTACTAAATAGCCGAACGCCTTAATAATAATTTCGATACCCGCGGTTACGGCTTTACGGAACGTCTCGGAGTGATTCCATAGGATAACGAAACCTGCCGCTAGAGCCGCGACCGCTAATACTACGAGACCGATAGGGTTCGCTTCCATAACGGCGTTAAGAGCCGCTTGCGCTACTGCCATAGACTTAGTTACTTCGGTTCCCGCGGCGGTAGCGAAGGTAAGAGCGATTTGCGCGGTTTCCATACCCTTAGTAACGGCAATCCACGCAATTTGAGCCGCCTTAAATACGTTAAGGGCAATTTCGTAAGTCTTAAAGGCTACGAAAGTAGCGGCAAGAATAGCCGCGAAATACTCGAAGGCGGCGGCGTTCTGCTTAATAAAGTTACCGATAGGTTCGAGCGCCTTTACGACGTCCATAAAAATAGAGATAAGTTTAGAGATTATTGGGAATACGACGTTACCGATATTAACTGCCATTTCGTTAAACTTCTCTTTAAGAGCGGCAATCTCTCCGGCGAAAGTATGCGTATAGGCAACCGCCTGTCCGCCAATCTTCGCGTTTAATTCGTCCATAGCCTTAGCGATAGCTACGTTCTTCGGAAGGTTCGTATCGAGCGTAATACCTAATTCCTTAAACGCCTTTACCGAGCCTTGCGTTCCGCGAGCGAGGGTGGTAGCCGCGGTATTTAGATCCTCATGCTTATATCGAGCGAGGTCTGCCGCCATAGACATTAGCTTCGTCGATTCGCTAACCGAACCCGTAGCGGTAATTAACGTACCCATAGCTTGCGCCGCTTGCGCGTGGGTAAAGCCAAGAGAGGCGTAGGATTTAACGCTTTCGTCGACCTTAGCCTTATTCGCCGCGGTAGCTACTCCGGCGTTATTCATAGCCGTTTCTAAACGACCCTGCTCTACCTGCGCGTCTTGTACCGCGAGGTTCATCTCGCTAAGAGTCTTTTCTAGACCCATGACGCCTTGCGTTAAGAGGTTTCCGCCGAATACCCCGAGCATTAAGTCTTTTAATTTACCGAGTCCTAGACCCGTCTTTTCCGCCTCGGCGGTAATAGATTTTAGTCCTTCGGTCGCCTTAGAAACGCCGGCGGATACTCCGCTTGTATCAACGGTTACCGATATCTGTAGACCGGGGATCTCTCCTGCCATGCTTATCCCCTAATCGCCGAAGTAATAGCTATTACCGCTAACTGTTCTGCTCTTCTCGATTGGATAATCGAGTTACGCGCAGGAGTCATATAAGGGTATTTTACATCAGAACCCCACTTAGGGGAGCCTTCTTCTAGGACGCGAGAATAAACCGCTCCGGAATCGACTCCTCCGACGTAAGTACCGAATCCGATTCTTACTGCGGGTTGTGCGCGGATATTGTTAATTAAGTTTCCGGTAACGACCTGCGGACCAGTAGTTATCTCTTTACGACGCGTTCCGATAGGGTGCTTTGCTTCCGAGGCGTTAGCCGTAGCTAATCGGTCGAGTTCGGCGGAAATATAGTTAACCGCGGTATTAGCGCCCGAGTCGATACGGACTAAAAGACGGTCGAGAGCGGCTTCTACCTCGGGTAAGTTATCGCTCATTTACGGCTCTCTATCTGCTCTAATTTAACTTCCTCTATGATATCGGCTATAGAGAGAAGCCAATCGGCTCTAGCGGCAGGAAGGTTATCTACCTGCTCGGGAGTCCACCCGAAGCGATCCGCAAACTTAAAGTAAATCCACTCCTCGTCGGGATACTTAAATCCGTCGGTTCGTAGACCTCCTTTAAGAACCCACTTTAAGCGTTCGAGTTGTCTAAAGGGCTATCGGCGTCAGCCTTATTCTCTTCGGTATCTTGTACGCGAGGGAATAGGTAATCGCTCGAGGATTGCGTCGCCTTAACGAGAGCGTCGTAGTCACCGGGAGTTAGTTCGTCGAGAGACTCAATCTTTACCGACGGAATAATTAGGTCGAAAGACCAGTCCTCAATCATTACGGCGATAAGAGCGTCACCAAGAGCGAGCGCCTTAGATAGTTCGCCAGACTCGGACTCGCTAGCGCGGACTACACGCTTACGGTCTTTATATCTAATTGACGAAGGGTCGCGTAGGGTTACGGTAGCTCCGGAAGGTAGTGTGATTTTATTTGCCATTTTTGCCTCCTGTAGTTGTGCCTCGTTTATCTTAGTATAAAAGGGCAGTAGGGGTACGGGATCTAACGAGGCGGAAAGATCGACCTGCTACCCCTACTGCGTTCTAGATTAGACGACTGCGGTTGTTACGGCGTTCTTAACGACCCACTTAATAGGTGAGTATCCGACCGAACCGGCGTCTGTGAGGTTACCCTGAGCGTTAATGTCTACGAGAACCTCTACGAAATCCTTTGAGCGCTCGATAACTGCGAGGGTATAAGCACCCTTAGTCATAGTCGCTTGGATTTGCGTAGCAGAAGCACCCGAGCCTTGCGCCCAGTTAAAGACTAGGGCAGGTTGGGTGTTAGTCAGGTAGTTAGTAAGCTGAGTATCGTTCTCCATAAGGAAAGTAATCTTGCCGGTAACTTCGGTAGCTCCGACGAATACTTGGTATGGGTTCTGGGTATTAGCGATACCCCAGATAGGTGTAACCGGACGCTTGATGTCGATATTACCGGTTGTTGAGTTAGAGATACTCGTACCTCCGACGCTTACGGTTCCGTACCAAACAGGGGTAGGGAGAATCGTTGAGAAGCTAGGGGTAGGAGTAGAGGCGGTAGCCGAGACGAATCCGGTTGCCTTTGCGTCGTACATAAGTAGACCGTCCGCATTAAACTTTAGCGAGAAGTCGTGGAATTGCATACCCGCGTAAGCGCGTACCGCGGCGCTATAGAAGTCGGTAATAGTAAAGGCAGAAGGCTGAGCGTCTGCGGCGGCGGTAGCCGAGTTCTTTACCGCAATAGTATGGGTATAAGGAGCCGAAGAGCCGGTAACGACGTCTTCACCGAGGACACCCGCGATAGCGTAAAGGATAGTATCCGCGAACGCCGCTCCGCTAAAGTCAAAAGTAGAGTTAGCGCGACCCTGAATATAGTTGTAGTTCTTTACGAGAGATCCGCGTAGACCTTCGTCGTAGAGTGGTCCGTAGATATCCTGAGGCTTAACCGAGTTAGCGATTACCGGAATATAGACGGTAGGAGTTACAGGTGTGCCTTTAGTAGTTTCCTTAGCGAGACCTATATAACTACGGGCTGTGTTTTGTACGGACACTTACTCACGCTCCTTGCGTTGTGTCAGACGGTGCTGACGGTGTTGGTGTTACGGGTACTTTTTTAGCTGACGCGGCGATTACGTCAGCGGCGACGAAATCAGCGGGTGCGTCAAAAGTGTCTCCGGGCTTAACAGTTAATACAAGCGTAGGAAATTCACGCTCGCTAGAGCCGGTATATTGGAACGTTGCCATATCTCTCCTATGCCTGAATCATCTGCGTCACGTCGAATCGGATCTCTGCCCACGTTTCCGTAGCGCCGTTATCCGAGGTAACAGGCTCGCCGTAGAAGGTATCTATCGCCGGTTCTGCACCTTGCCAAACGTAGTTTCCGGTCGTATCGCCGAATCTATGGTCAGCTCGAAGCGTTGTCTTGATGTTGTCGATAAGTGTATCAAAATCAGCCATAGCGTTTTCCGCTAGATTTTGCAAGGAGTGGTGAAAGACCTGTAGGACTACCGTATAGTCGACGCGCTTCCAGCCGTTCGTAGCGCCACCGATAGCTAAACGAGTTTCGCGTTCTCCCTGAATAAAGATTACGACGGCGGATCGAGACATCTGTCCCGCGGTCGAGTTTAGCTGGAAATTTATACGCTTTGGAAACGAGGTAAAGATTTGATTTAAGGTCGGGATATTCGCGCCCGTAAGGTACGAGTAAAGAGTCGACCGAAGGTTGGTACGGTTTCCTGCCGTCATTAACGCATTCTCCGGAAAGGAGCGAGAAGCTCTTTAGCGAGAGCGAGGTCGGAACCGATAATCGACTGAACCGAAGGACCACTCGTAGCGCGAGTAGTTACTCCCATAGTAAGCGAGTTATCTCCGCGAACCTTTAGGAAGTCGGTCGTAACGAGGATAGCCGCCTCTTTAATCGCCTGAGGCATATTTCCTACCGAGGCTCCTGCCGCGTGCGTATATTGGAGCGTAGTCGTAATAGGGACGGTATTAGAGCCGTAGCTATAGTTAGGGGAGACGACGACCTGCTCGGTATATTGCCCATCGTAGATATTTACGACCGTTCCGGGTGTTAGACCGATAGGGTCGACCATAGTAAAGCTAGCGGCTCCGGCGCTCGCCGAGGAGATTAAGCCGTTACAGAATCCGGCGACGTAGTTATAGCTCGTATAAATACGGGATCTAACCGAAGGAGGGAATCCGAAGGAGAGTGGTCCCTGCGAGCTATAGGTTAAGCCGAGCATAGAGAGCGGGTAGATAATCTGCGACTTCTCGAACCAGCATTGGCTAAGAGTCGAGCTAGGGACGGTAATCATATTCGTAGGGGTTACGCCGTAGGAAAGGGAATTAAGCGCGACGACGTTGTTATAGTCGGGGCTAATAATGAGGAAGCCTTCTTGCGTAATTCGCGTCCGTTGTTGTTCGGTAAAGTTTTGAGCGATAAGAGGCTGATTAACGTAAATGTCAATCCACGAAGAGGCGCGCTGGATAACTGACGCTAGCTCCGCGTCCTGCTGAGCTTGAGTACCGCCGTTTACTAGGTTCGAGTAGTCGATAGCCGTAGGAGCGTTCTTATACTCGGCAATCGTTAGATATGAACCCGATTGGAACTGTGTAATCGGTGATACTGCCGCCATGTTTAGTCTCCGTCGGTTCTAGGGGTTGCGTCGTATTCGTGTCCGCAACGTCCGCACTTACGGAACCACGAACCGAAACCGCACTCGGTACAAGTGTACCCGCGCTCGGTATCTCCTGCCGAAAATCTTGCGAGGTTCTCTTCTACGAAACCCTCTGCCTTTAACGCTCTAATATGCCCCGGGTCATTAACTGAATATAAACCTGCGCGATCCGCTTTATATCGAGCGACGCCAGCTTGCGTCTTGATATTAGTTTCTTTAACGAATCCGTCGCGTGGTACTAGTCGTGCCATGTATTACGCCTCCTTTGTATTAAGAAGGGAGAGAGCCATTACGACTCCCTCCCAACTTGTTGTGTTACTTATTATGCAGCGGTGATTCCTGAAACTACGCCATTCCATGCAGGAGCAACGCAGAAGAAGGTACCACGGAAATACGTACTGAATTCGTACGCGAACTGTGTTACAGGCCATTGTACCCCGAGATAATCCTGCACCAAGTAGTTAGACCAGACATCAGAAACCTCTGTGTCAGGAATTGGCAAGGTCCAAGAGATTACAGGTGCAACACCCTGTGGAAGCCATGGGTGAACAATCAAGTCAACAGACTTGCCGGTCACTTCATTAACGATTCCACCAACGACTGAACCGAGGACTGCGCCTGAGGTCTCGTCTTGTGTGATGTTGAGACGGTAGTTAGCGTTAGCTGAACCCTTGATAGCGTCTGACAACTGCTTGCGGTCAGAACCGTTAATCAAGATAGCGTCTGGGTCAGCCTTTACGTTGTTGTAAAGACCAGCGAATACGGTCTGGAATTCAGTACCTGGATTCGAGTTAGAGAAGGTTCCCGCAATGTTGTTGATATAACCTGAGTTAGATCCCAAAACTGTTGGAAGGATTCCGTCATAGCCTGTTGCGTAAGCAGAGGTATCAGACGAAGCGCGAGAAGCTAGAGCGCCGGAAGTTGTAAATGGAGCTTGGTTTCCGGTAGAGGAGGTTCCGGTTCCGCCGAGAGTAAAGACGGTACCAGTTGTACGACCCTGATAGTGAGCGTTAGCTACACCAGTAGTTGTACCTGCGTAGACGTTGTAACCGAGTGCGCCAGCTACTGCTGAGATAGTTACGGTAATCGCCTGTGAAGAGGTTGTTGTTGACTGAACAGAAGTTACAACAGACTCACCGAAACCGGTAGATGAGATACCAGCGTCAGCGGTTACGTAGATGTAGTAGGTGTTATCAGCGAGAGCGGTAACTGAACCTGCGGCTGAAATCTTCGCAAGAGTTACGGTTGCAGGAGCTGAAAGTGCGCCTGAGTAACCTGTAGCGGTTCCGCGACCCATCAACATCATACGCTCTTCCATAAGCATTGTTGCGTAGAGAGTAGAAGTTGAAGAGAGCTGACGGAGATCTTGGTAACCCAAGCCTGAGAAGTTAGCGTCAAATGAAACGCTATCTGACAAGCTGTATGAGTTGTATGGCAAGACTAGATCGTCTGCGGTGTAGGAAATCTTTGGACCACGCTCGAAGTTAATCGAACCGAAAGCAGTTGTGGTGCTCTCACTTACGCCAGGCCAGATGTTTCCTTGTCCGCCTGTGCCTGTACCGGTATAGCCAGTAATGCGCTTTACACGGTGGCTTGTGCCGACGCCCTTCTTGCGAGGGATACGGTTACGAAGTGGTGTAGGACGTGGTGTCAAAAGCTTTGCAGGTGCTTCAAGATCGAAAGCCGCAAAAGAAGTCGATAATGGGCTGGTGAGCGAAATATCCTTCTGGATATCTTGCATAGCGGTACGCTGAGAAGCGATTGCGTTGTTAAGACCTGCGAGAGCGTCAGGAGCGAGTGACTTGTTAGCCGCGAGAGCTTCGAGAGTCGCTACTGGGTCTGCTACCGGAGCTTGTCCGGGTACTGTAGAAGCGTTGGAGAGCGCCTTGCCGAGTTCGGTGGCGTATTCGTCCATGCGCTTTGCCGCCTTCTTAGGTGACTCTACGTCACTAAAAAGGTCAGTCGCCTTAGGAGCGTTCAATGACATTTTTTACCTTTCAGTAAAGAGGTGGGTTTATTCTTCGTCAGTAGCTTGTCCGGCTTTAGCGAGAAATTCCTTCTCGAGAGCCTTATAGCCTTTAACGAGGATTGGGTCGGTTGTAGCTTGTGCCTTTAGGCGGTATTCCGCCGCTTTAGACAGTAGCTCGTTGTTATCGACAAGAGGCGCACGACCAGTCCGCTTAGGACCACCGACGACTACTGCCGACTTTGCTGCTACGAGTTCTGATTCAAGAGCTACCGCCTTCTCTTCCGCCGCCTTAGTTGCCGCGTGAAGTTCTGCGATCTCAGCCTTGACCGATTCAGTCGCACTCTTTACAGCTTTCTCTACGATAGCGGAGACCGCTTTTTCGTCGAGAATATCTTTTAGCTCTTCCTTAGCTTCGGCTACGAGGTGTTCGACCTCGGCTTCGATAGCGTGAGCTTCTTCCTTAACTTCCTCTACGACGGTCTCGGTAGGAGCGTCGGTGGCGGGAGCTTCTTCGCCTTCGGCAGACTTGATATTTCCGTCTGTATTAAGAGAAGCCGCGGTAGAAACGTTAGCGGTCGTCGAGATACCGCCGTTATTTCCGGCAATCTGAACGGTAGCTAGTCCGTGGTCTTGTCCTACTAAGCCGCAACCGCACTCGAGGCACTTAGAAACTGACTTAGCCGCCATGCACTTAACGCAAGGAGACTTATCGCAACCGCCGTCTTTAGCGCAAGCGGCGCAACCGTCGCAGTCGCAATCCTCCGAAGCGTCCTTAGAAGCGGAGAGTTGGAGCATATCGGCGTCGGTAGAAATCGCTTCGCCTTCTTCGACTTCGCCTTCGTACCAGTTAAAGAGGTGCTTAAGAGCGGCGATAAGAGTTTCGATATCGTCGCGTTCGTCCGAGCCTTCTGCCATTTCGCCGGCTTCGACGATAATAAGGTTAGCGAGCGCCTTACGAGCGGTATCGTACGCGGCTTGGTCAAACTTAACCTTATCGCCGTTTACTGCCTTCTCGTACATTTCGATAATAGTGTCGATTACAGGTGATTTCTTCACGTTCCAGTCCTCCGGTAGTTGGTCGACCGCACCTAGAGCGCGAGCGCGACGGATAATATGCTTCTTAGTAGCGGCGGGATCCTTAGCACGTCCGAACGCCTGAATAGCGTTCTTAAGGTCTGCCACAGTTTTAATAGGGTACGAGCCGTCCGGCATAGCTTGTCCGGCGCTCGCGGCGTCCTCGCGTTCTGATTGTGAAAATTCGCGCTTTTCGATTAAATCTTCGACCTGAGTTAAAGTCGATTCTCCGCCGACGCTCTTAGCGAGTACGAGCTGGCAGGTAGGGTTAGCAGGACGGTCTACGAGAGAGACTTCTACGATTTGTCCGTCGATAATACGACCGTTAGCCGCCTTCTCGTCACGAACGACGCGTGGACCTTTAATACCTATAGAGAATCCTTTAAGAACCTTCGCCTCGACCTTCTTAACAGAAGTAGGATCGACGACGTGAGCAGTAACGTAAAAACCGTCGCTCTTAGTATCGAGTTCCGTCGCAACGCCCGCGGCGATAGAGGAGTGTTGTTCACGGATATTTCCTCCTGACTTAAACCACTCTGGCATAGCCTTCGATAGCCAGTCGTTATCGCAAATCTGCTGGTCGATATCTAAGTCGTCGCTCGTAGCTTTTCCGTAGACGGTAATAGTGCCGTCGTCGTTCTTGTCGTACTTAATAATCTCGGCATACGAGGTTGCGAAGTCTTGCGCCATATTTGCTTTCTCCTTGTTAAGTTTAGAAGCGACACTTTCAGCCCAAGACTTTCCAGCGTCACCACCCCAAGCGTCCCAAGCTACGCGCCCGGGTGAAGGGAATCCTTTTTCGCCCTGATTAAATCCCTCTGCCTTTTTATCTACTTCATGACGAGCGAAGAAGCTCACCATACGCATAATGGTATCGCGTGATATTCCTTCGCGTCTCGAAAGTTGTCCCGCTCTCGTACGACCTGCGCTAGTAAATCCGTCTCCGGCTTTACCGTCCGCGATCCAACCGAGTGCGCGTTTAGCGGCGCTCGCTACCGACGCGGGAGGCGTAAAGGTTTCCGACATATTTAGTTATTAGGCAGAGTAGATAACGGATACTGCGCCGGTTGCCGTTCCTGCCGCGGATACCGCGTAAAGGGAGTCGTTACCGTGAAGCCAAATTTGTACGGTTCCGTTAGCCGCTAGGTTCTGTCCGCCGTTAATACCTACGGTATTAGTAACCGCAGAATCACCTAAGAAAACAGCCGCGCTATCGCGGTTATTTACTTGTACCGCTACATAACCGACGCCATTAGGCATAGTTACGAGAAGGGTTGGAGTAGTACCTACCGTGATATTTGTATGATTTAGCGCCATAGGATTTCCTTATCTGCGTTTAGAGTTAGATTGTAGAGGTTTTACGTTACTTACGCTTGGCGGTGCGAAGGTTGCGTAACTATCACCTTCGCCGTCGTCGGTATTTGCGTTATCGGTAAATCCTTGCGAAGCTCCGATAATTCCGCCAAGAGTCATATCGGAAGGAGCGCTCTGCTCGGTATACGTCTGTAGAGAATCTAAGGTTACGGAGTCAGGGACAACGGGTAAGACTTTACAGACGCAATTAGGGTGCGCCGGAGGTTGTAAGTCTCCCGAAGGAAACTCCTGACCCATTTCGACGATTTCGCCGTCGTTATCTACGCAGTCGCAGTTAACGGGATCTGTAGCCGACCACTCCCATTGGCTAATTCCCATAGCGTTATAAGTATCCGCCGCCGCCGCGTTAGAAGCTCGAGAGCCTTCGGTACGAGCGATTACGAGAGCGCGAGGAGTAGAGCCGAGAGCGTCGTTAATCATTCCCGCGATTTGCTTAGACGAAGCTCCGATAGCGATACCGTTAGCTAGCTGAGTACCGAGTAAGTCGTAGCTCGTTTGGTTAATCGAGTTAATAACGATATCCGCTCTATCTAGTAGTCCTTTTAGCCCGCCGCTAGGAGCGATAAGAGCCGAAGCCGCTCGGTTTCCGGGTTGCCAGTTATCCCAGTTAATCGAGAGGTTAGACTTCTTACGAGCCTTTACGGTTCGGTAGACGTAATCTTCGGCGCTCGCCTGTCCGGTCGAATACATTTCGGCGTAAAGGCGCGAAAGGATATTTTTAAGAGTCTTACTATCCGTCTTTACCGCGTGGATAGCCCAAGCTCTAGCTCGAGCGCGGTCGTAGGAGATAAACTCCGTAACGATAGGGTGAGTCTGTAGGTAGTCTCGTACGATAGCCGTCGAGTCGACGCTCTGGACTAAAGCGGCGCGTATCTTTATCGCGTGTTTAGCCGCAATCCTCTCGCCTACTAAATCGGCTCCCCACTTCACGCCGTATAAGCCTTCGCTAACGATTTCATAGTCTCGATATCACCGTCGAAATAGCACCGGTTAAGAGCGTCTCCGACTATCGGATCTAGATACTTAAACTCGAATTGGCGAGCGCGCTTACCCTTACTCGACCACTTCATAAAGGCTTTAACCTCGTTAGCGGCTTCCTTAGCGTTATCGGGAGTACCGAGCCAGACGGGTACTTGCTCCATACCTAAGAGCCACATAGCGAAGAGGCGGTGGTGACCGTCGATAATAATTTGCTTCTCGCCGTCGTCGTATACGAGAGGATAGCCGCGATAAGGAGTTAGGGCTTGTCCCATAGACTCGATATGGTCGGCGACGTTAGAGCGGTCGAGAGCGGTATCGGTTCCGTAAAGGTCTTTTACGTTTACGAGCGTTAACTGCGCCTTAGACCATACGTCGGGGTCGACGGGATAGTTACCGTTCTCGGTCTCGACGATAGACCACGGGCTAGATACGGAGTCCGCGAGAGCTTCGGGGTTATCCGATACGGGGTGGTCTCCTGCCGCGTTAGGGAGGATATGGAGCTTCGAGAGAGCGTCCTTAACTTCCGCCTTAGACGGGACTCCCGCTTTCGAGGCGTCATTAGGTAAAGGGTTAGTCTCGCTAGGTAAAGGCTTAGCTTCTTCCGCAGGGTGGTCGGTCGAATCCGGAGAAGTAGGAGCTATCGGATCGGTTTCGCTATCGACGCTTTCCGGCGCTCCGGTAGAAGAAGTCGCGTTAATAATTCCGTCGGGGCTAAAGATAAAGACTCCGTTACCCGCTACGAGGATAGGTTGGTCGGCGGCTGGCGTATCAAGAAGCGGTAGACCGAGTTCGCTACGGCGCTCGTTAATCGTCTTAGTCGCTCCGCGTAGTTCGAGGTCTGCCTTCTTAGCCGCGGTTTCGTTATCGCGGATTTCGTCGACCATAAACTTAAACTCTAGCTCGCGTGGCATACCGAGATAGGTATAAGAGATATTCGTTAGCATTTTAGAAATCCACTGAGCGAGAGGAGCTACGCCGATAGATTGCGCCGCTTCCGCTTCGCCTTGCTGGTGACCCGAGGCTCCGAGTCCACCCTTAGAAGAGAATCCGATTTCGGTAGGAAGAACGCCGAAATGACCGGTAATCGACTCGAGTAGGTAGTGGTCGAGCGTATCCTTAAACTTCTCTCCGTAGCCTTCGTACATTTGAGGCTTAAGACCCGCAGGGAGAATAAGAGCGCGCTTACGTTGCTCGGTCTGTCCTGCGAGGTTATCGTTAATAATCGCCTCGTATTGCTTCATAACGAGCGGATCGTTACCGAAGTCTGCGTCAGAAGTTAACATCATCTCAGGAGCTACGCCGTCGGTATATTCGGCGCGAAGCCATTGTTGACGACGAAGGTAAAGGTCGGCGATAGGTAGGCAACGCTCGACCGGAGACGAACCGTAGACCGAGTTAGCGCGGCGGTTTCGTACGAAATAGCTTAGGTCGTCAGCGGTAAATTCGCCGTCTGCCTGAGGGTCGTCCGAGTTAGCTTGGAATTCGACGCGAGGGAATCCATAGAGGATTTGCTGGTACGCCGCTTGCGGAGGCATAGGACGCATACCGCGTTCGTCGAGCATAGGCTTAATAGTCGAGCCGTCAAGAATTTGGAATCCGTATAAGTCTCCGCCGACGGTCTTTTGAGGCCAGATAGCCCACGCGTCGAGTACGAGGATTTCCTCGAGAGACATCATCATCCAGTCAATAAAAGTTAAACCGTTAGCGCGGTCTGGGTTCTCCCAGAATTTACGAAGTCGGTAAATCTCGTCGGAGAATTTATCTCGTGCGACGGACATAGCGCGAACGTGGTCTCCGCCAATTTCGGCGATAATCTTTTCCGAAGCGTCCTCGGCGATTACGATATCCCAATCGAGTCCGGAGATTTTCGCCTTTAATACTTCGATACAACGACGGACGATATCTATTTGCTCTGCGGCTCCGCGAAGCGTCTTAAACTGTACGAGCTTCTGCTCGCTTCCGATATTAAGGTTCTGCGCTACTTGGTATTCGTAGCGGCGTGGATCGGGACGACCGTCAGGACGAAGAGGGTTAATAGCGCCCGGAAGGATAGGCATACCCGGACCAAAGGGAACGCCCGCCATAAGAGGGTTACGAGGTAGAGGGACTTGCTGACCGTATACGTTTCGGTTCTGTTGCGCCGAAGTCTGCATTTCGGTTTCCGTCATAGTTACCGTTCCTGCGGGTAAGTTAGACGGAGCTTTATTTATATTATCTGCTACTGCTTTAGCGAAACGGTCGAATAGACCCACGGTTTCTCCTTAGGTAATGCCCCTCGTAATTAGGCAGTAGTAATGATAGCGTGATTACACCGCGGGCATAATTTAGTTCCGCGTTGTAAAGGTAATCTACACGACGGGCAGAAATCCGCAAGTAACGAAAGAGAACGCATAGCGACGGAGCCGCCCATTAACTCGGTTATCGCCCAGACCATAGCGTCCATGCGGTCAGGCGAAGTATTCGATTCCGGTTGCCACGAGACTAACTCATCTTCGAGTTTCGGAAATCCTCCGACCATGTGTAAGCGCTTCTGCTCGCTAAGAGCCGAGACGGGTTCGGCGCGAACCTTCTTACCTCGGGACGCCGTTACCTTTCGATACGGAATACTTGAGTCGACTTGGCGCAAGACTGCTTCAACCATATCTCCGCCGTTATTAACTTCGGCGACGATTCGATCGCACTTCCACTTCCGGTATAGCTCGACGGCTTTACGCGCCCATAGCTCCGGAGAGCCTTTCATAGTCGCGTCCTCGAGAACGTAGTAGTGACCGTCAGGCGTAGCGCCCGCGACGATAATTCCGGTTTCGTCTGACGATTCCCCGCTCGTTACGGCAGGGTCGAGAGCGACGACGATTCGATAGTAAGGCGGAGCGTCCTCGGGACGGATACGAGCTTCCTCGATTAAGGCTCGAGTCCATAGAGCGCCTTCGGTATCTTCGAGGACTTCTCCGTATAGCTCCTGCCGACCTAAACGAGTTCCGTCGTAGCGAGCCTTTAGTTCTAAGAGCGCTTGCGGAGCGAGGTTAGCGACGTTATCGAAGGTAGAGCCTCGAACGACTTTAACGGTTCCGTCGGTTCTCCCCGATAGGTTACGGATAAGCGGGATAGGTCGAGGCGTCGTCGTAATAATCGTTCTCGGGTGGTCGCCGAGACGTAAACCGAATTGGAGCTGGTCCCACGTATCCGGATAGCGCCACGCGGCTAATTCGTCGCACCAAGCGCCGTGGTGTTGAGGTCCACGAAGGCGGTCGGGTTCGTCGGCGGAGAAGAGCTTTATCCGCGATCCGTTAGAGAGCGTAATCTGACCCTGAGAGCGGTTATAGTCGGCGAGCGCCCCGTAGCTACGGAGGATATTTATAATTCCGGACTCACCTTCGGCGCAGACGTCTCGAACGTCGCTAAAGGTCGGAGCGACGATAGCCCAACGGGTGTTATTCCTCGATAGAGCTTCCCACGCTAGCCACTCGGCGGCGGTACGAGTCTTACCCGCTCCGCGACCCGCTAGATAGAGATAGATAGACCAATCTTCGTCATCACTCGGTAATTGCTCGGGTCTCGCTAGATCCGTCTCCCACGCTATCCGACGATTCTCGTACCGCTCGTATAGTTTGGATAATCTCGCGTGTTCTCTCTCGTAGAAGGTTTCCGTCATATTGGGTCACCTCCGTCTCGGTCTTAATAGGCGCGTCTAGTCCGTAGAGCTTCGAGTCGCGTTCGAGGATTCGTAGCATACGGTCGATAGCTTGTAAGTCTCCGGCGAGAACCTTATTCCATATCGCCGATAACGCCGTCTCGAGTCTCGCTCTATGAAGCGCTCTTCCCTCGTTCGCTAGGGTTTCGTCCTTAATCCTATCCATAGCCCGCTTAAACGCCGCGTGAGCGCCGGAGGGATAGGCGTAACCTAAGCGAGTCGCTATCTGGTCAAAAGTTAATCCCGCTTGACGGTAGCGAAGGACTTGTCGCTCCTTCTCGATTAGCTCGGCGTCGAGGGTAATTACTTCGGGTTCGCTCATGATTACATTGTAACCTTACGGAGTATCGAGTCTCGAATAGTCTCGGCTATCGCTTTAGCCATAAGAGGAGGGACGCTTCGACCGATTCTCTCCCACCGTTGCGCGAAAGTACCCGTTAGCTCGAAGTCGTCGGGGAAACTAGAGACGCGGCGTAATTCCTTAAGGTTAAACTTCCGCTTCTCGTACGGGTGGGTAATAGAAGCGAGTCCTACGTTTCCTCCCGAGGCGGTAATAGTCCCGATAGGCTTATAAGCGTAAGGTTTAACGAGCTGAAAGTATTTCTCGCTCTGTCCGCCTTCCTTTAGGTTCTCCCACTCTTTCCCGACGGCGTTACCGAGAGCTATCGAGTATCCGGTCTCGGGGTCGATAAACGGATCCTCGGGCTTATCTAGGGTAGCTACGGCGTCGTTATAGGAGTAGCGATAGGTAAAGGGTTTAGGAAACTCAGGCTTTACGCCGAATTTCTCTACGAGGTCGTTACGGACGCCGATAAGGATTAGGCGCTGACGGGCTTGCGGGACTCCGAGATAGCTCGCGTCGAGGATTTTAGCCTCTACGGTATATCCGGCGGCTTTTAGCTCCTTAAGGATTAGCTTAAAGTAGCCGATAGCCTTTCCCTTAACTAAGCCGGTCACGTTCTCGGCGATAAAGACCTTAGGTTGTAATCCTTCTACTAGGCGCGAATACTCGAAGAAGAGGTCGTCCGCCTGTTGCTCGCTATCGGAATACTTCTTAACCTTCCCCCACGCCTTCTCGCGTACGCCAGCGGTAGAAAAGCTCGAGCAGGGAGGAGAACCCTCGAATAAGTCTAGCTCTCCCTTTTCTAGCCCTAGAGTCTTAAGGATTTCTTCCGCCGTAATCTGACGAATATCGTCCTCGGTAAGAATAACTCCTGGGTGATTAGCTCTATAGGTATTACGAGCTTCGGCGATAAATTCATTAGCCCAGAGAAGATTAAAACCTGCCATCTCAAAGCCTAAGCACGATCCGCCGCACCCCGAGAAGGTCGAGACCATAGTAAAGCCGTTAGAGCCTTTTACCTTAGCGATTTCCGCCATAGAGGGAACCGAGTACGTCACTCCTTAACTCCGAACCAACCCGAGAAGTTAAGGTGACGCCAATACGAATCGACGTGGCTAAATCCGGCGCGCTCGAGTAAATCGACGTTCCACTCCGAGGTAACGGGAACGAGGACTCCTTCTAGGCTTCGGCGCTTAGCCGTTATCTGCTCCTGCGTATATCCGTTCTCGCCTTTACGGTCGAGATAGGTATTAACGAGTAATTCGTCGGCGTAGGAGTCGGCTCCGAGGATTTTCTCGACGAAGAGGAATACTCCACCCTCGACGGTATTCTTAAAGACGTTAGCGATAATCTTCTGCCGGTACTCGATAGGTACGAATTGCAGGGTAAGAATCGAGAGAGTAACCGAGGCGCGAGCTTTCGGGTATTCGTCTCGTAAGTCTAAGTTCTGGATATCTGCCTCGGGTATTTTTACCTTAGCGACTTCTATCATAGGCTCGGAGACTTCTACTCCGATATAGCTATTAGCTTTACCGAGAACGTCGATAATCGGCTTTAATCCGGTTCCGCGAGAACACCCTAAATCGACTATCGAGGTTCCGGGTTGCGCGAAGCGTAAAGCGAGTTCGGTCGTATTACGGCGCATACCGAAATAGTCGGGAATCGAGCGCTCGAGCATTTCGTCAAATACGTCGGTTACTTCGTCGTTAAACTTCCACTTATCGCCGGCGACGATATTATCGCGGAAGGTCACTTAGAGGATCCGTTCCACTCGTAGCCGCACTTCGGGCAAGCGTGAGAGGTAGCCATAGTTTCGTCGTAGCTCTTAAAATCCTCGATAGGTTCTTCCTCGGTATCGAGCTTAGGAAGGTTAAAGCCTAAATCCTCGACGTTAAGGGTTTCCTCGAGTTCGAACAGTTGTTCGGATAGTCTCTCTAAATCCCACTCGGCGAGTTCGGCGGAGCGGTTATCAGCGAGCGCGTAGGCGCGGATAGTCTCTTCGTCCCAATCCTTCGGAGTCTCGACTACGGTAATTTCTTTCCAACCGAGATACTGCGCGGCTTGTAGCGTTCCGTTACCCGCGATAACGATATCGCCTGATATCACTATCGGTTTACGTTGCCCGAAGCGCTTAAGAGACTCGGCGATAACGCTTATATTCTTCTCGTTATGCTTCCGAGCGTTCTTAGGGTCAGACCGTAAGCTCTCGATTCGTACGAGCTTGCTCTGCATTTTTAGCCTCTATCCTCGCGTCTAGTAAATCATCTAAGCTCTCTAGAAGAATCTGCTTCCTCTGCCGAGTCATACGGTTACCGAATACGTCTACTTTTAACATCATAGAAATATGTCGGATAGCTTCGTCGATATCGGCGAGAGTTATATCTTCTTCTATCGTAAACATAGAGACATTTTATCGTTGCTTACGCGCCTCGCGTTTAGCTCTATAGTCTCTAACTTCCTCGGCGATATAGAAAACCGCTTTACCCTCGCGTTTCTTCCACTTAATAGATCCGCGGTGTTGTAGTTGCCGAAGGTTATTCATATTTACCCCGAGGAATTCGGCGGTAGTAGCGCAGTCCCAGAATTCTTCTACCACGGAGCTTCCTCCGAGTGAACGCTAGCGACGTGCGGAGCCTGATTCTTAGGAGAACGCGGAACGATACCGAAGCTCTTTCCGGTTACTTCGAGAGAAGTCTTTTCTACGCCGTCCTTAGTCGTATAGGTCGATTGCTTAAGAATTCCGTTAAGAAGGATACGGTCGCCTTTCTTAAGGCTATCCATAACGAGGTCTGACTTAGAATTCCAGAACGCGACTCGAAGCCATACGGTCTCGCCTTCGCCCTTAGCCTTGCTATACGGGGTATACGCGAGAGAGAAAGTAGCTAGCGATTCGTCTTTCGCAAACTTTAGCTCGGGATCGGTTCCGAGATTGCCTTCTACGATAATTTCCATTTATTCCGCCTCCATAAGTAATTTAACCGAACCGTCGTTTAATAGTAATACTTGCGTCCCGTCGGGTCGAGTAAAAGGATATTCGTCCGGTTCGCTCCAACTCGGACACATATAGCCTTTAGTCTCTGCCGCCTTCGGGTTTAGGTGAACACTATCACTAGATAGATTATGGCACGAGTGGTGAATCCGAATTAAGTTCGAGGCGGAATCTTTCCCGCCCCGAGACTTAAGTTTCCGGTGGTGAAGCGCCATAGACTCCGTAGCGGGTAAACCGCAGATTTCGCAGTAATACCCGGCACGTCCCTCGACTAGCTCTACGAGCGCCTTATCCACCGAACCTCGTTAATACCACGCGTTCCCGCGTCGTTGTTGATTTTTCCAGAACGTCCATGCTTTACAGGGAGTTCCATAGCGAACCGTAATATATCTTAATCCCGCGTTAATCTGCATAAGCGGATCCTTAGGACGGACGGGGTAGTGGTAATGCTCCCACGTCGCGTTAAGGAATTGCGGAATCCCGAAGGCGGTCGAAGTCGGGGATTTAGCCGAAGCGTTCCAATGACTCTCAGACGTCCAAAGGAGGTCGAGGCAAGCGAATTGCCGAGGGTTAGCCACGAGGAGTTTCGCGTACGCCTTAGGGTTATGAGCGAGATTAACCTTAGGAGCGTTCGCCGCCTGAGCCGTTGCCGACTGAAAAGACCCAACCAATAAGGCGACTACGAGGGTCTTTCGGATAAGCGCTATAGGAGCGCCTTACCCCGTTTCGTACAGACTTCGCAAGCGTTACCGGCATAGAGCCACTCGCCACACTTACAGCGAGCTACCTTCTTATCTTCGATTTCTAGGCTATTCATTTTCGCTCCTTTCGGGAGATAGGGAATAGTTAGGTAATAGTTTAGACCTTAGCCCCGCCGAAAGGTTGCGGGGCTGAGGCGGGTCGCAGGTCTAGCTACGAGTGATTAGGGGGTCTCGTATTCGGGCTAGCCTTAGCGCTTCCGAAGCGCTTTAACGACTATTCAGTAACGCTCGGATCCTTAAACTGCTTAAACGCCATTTCTCCCGCGGCTCCCATAAAGGTAAGCGTACGAGTCTTATCGCCTCCGTGGTCGCGGAATTTATCCCACGCGTGAACGGCTTCGATAGCGGTATCGTAGTGAAAGTCGTACTCATCTACTCCGTTAACGACTAGGTGAATTCGATACTGGCAAGTCTTAGTCCTCATCTAAAATCTCCTCTACTCCTTCGATATAGCCTCTTAGGTGTTCGTCTAGGTTAGTCATTACCGCCCAGATAAGCTCTAGGTTCTTAGAGCGGCGAGCTTTACGGAGATTTTTCTCCATAAGTTTTAACGCCCGATAGATAGTCGCCTCGTTCTCTTTCCGGAGAATTTTATCGACGCTCTCGATAATTTCGTAGATATCTTTTTCCTTGCGCTTAAATACGGTCATAGCCCGTCCTTATATTCTCTTCGCGGTTACGTTCGTAGGAGTAAAGCGACTCCGAAGCCGGAGTAAAGCAACAAGGAGTAACGATTTCCCCGTCGTCATTTTTTAACATATCTCGGACGTACCACTCGTTCTGTCCGTTATCGCAAGATCCGCAGTAAAGAAGCTCGGAGTTGCCGAAGTCGAGTAGCTCGTATTCGCTAGCGGTAGCTTTTCTCATTTCGAGTAAATCAACTCCTTACAGAATTCGCTCATCTTCTCGACCTTTACCTTACAAGGCTTAGGAGTAAGAGCGTCGTTTATATAGTAGACGGATACGATTATTAGAGCCGATATAAGAATCTTCTTTAGCATTTACTTAGTCCTATTCTTAGTAGCGTTAACGAAAGTTTGACGAGCGCACCATTCGCACTCGACGATAGCGACGTCTAAATCGGGTTCGGTCGAGGAGACGATTAACTTATTCGCCCAACCTCCGCGAGATCCGCAGAACCAGCACTGTAGCTCGCTCATGCTTCGGCTCCGACCTTTAGAGCTTCTGCGGGAGTAAGAAGCGTAATCTGGTCTAAGTTAAACGAGCAGAAATGATTGTCGAACCAGATATCAACTTTTCCGAGTTTCGTATTAACCGTTTCTACTAAACCGTATTCGATACCGGCTAAAGAGCTAACGCGTACTGGGTCGCCTTCTTTAATAGTTCCGATAAAGAAATAGTTACCGCCGTTAGGGACTAACCAGAAACCGTTAGCCTGTAGGAGCTGAATAAACTTATCTTCGTAAATAAGGTCGGTATCTATTAGCTGAACGCGTACTAATCCGGAACCGAATTTAGTTACTACGGCGTTAACGTTAGCTTCCTTAGCTAGCTTACGAGCGAGTCCTACTGTAATCATTTACTACCCCTAATCTCGGGAGTCGTTCGCTCCCTGTCGAGGAATAGATTACGGTATAGATTACGGTAATACCAGTAGGGGATTTAGCTCATTTCGCGGATCCTAATATCCGCACCCGGCTCGGGGGAGTACGCCTTCGTAGCCCGTATATCGACTACCTGCGAGTCGTCTAGGTACACAATTCCTGTTAAAGCGTCTAAAACGCCTCGAATCAGCTTATCGAGGTCGGGAGGGACGGTCGGAAAGACCCGTTTAACCGTACGGGGACGGGGCATATAGAAGTCGATTTCGATAGCTATAGGCTTCTCGGACGGCTTATATCCGGCGAATTTAGCGGAAAGAGAGACGGAAGAGCGCCACGCGGCGAGCGCGGAACCCTGCGAGTGGATAACTCGCCCGTGGATTACCTTCATACTCCCTTGCGGGATAGGTACTCCGTCTACACGAAATTTAGTCACCCGATAAGGGTAACGGACTCCGCGATAACCTTATGAGCTTCTTTTAGCCCGTTGATGAGGTAAACGTCGTAGGTATCGTTACGGTCTAGCTCGATAGCTTTTACTATCCAGTTCTCGTTGTCGATCCGTACGACGTCTCCGAATTGGAGAGCCGAAGGCTTTACGAGTGTAAGCGTCATTATTAGCTCCTTAGAGAGTAATCCTTACGGTCTAAGCGTAACCGTTACGAGTAATCTTCGCAAGTGGCTTTCGTCACTATGCCCGACCGAGTAGCTTCTTAATATCCTCCGGCATAGGTACGGCTCGCGCTTTCCTCGCCTCTTCCTCTTCTAACGCCCGTCGCGCCCTCTCTCGAGCCTCGGCGTCTCGTTTACGTGCGAGGAGTAACTCCCGCTCTTTTAGCTCTTCTACGGTCAATCTACGGGGTGGTAGAGGGTCGTCTAGCCACCGCTCGGCATTTAGCCAAGTCGCGGGGTGCGGGGTAAAGGTATCTTCGCGGTTCGGATCGAGGCTAAAGCGCTCGGCTCCCGCTATAACGGCTTCGTAGTCCCTAATCTTCTCCCATGCCTTACGCGCCGCTCCCTTAGCTACCTTCCGAGGATAGACCGCCCAGAATTTATCGAACATCTGTTCGTAGTCGCCTTTAAGAGAATCGCTTATATCTAAGTTCTTCTTAGATAGTTCTTCTAAAGGAGTCAGGTTTTCCGACTCCGGTTTACCGGATTCCGGTTTACCGGCGTTCGGTAATCGTACTCCGGTAGGAATATCGTAGATATAGCTCTTCGTCTCGAAGCGACCGTCCTCGTTACGCTCTTTTACGGTCTTTAGGTAGCCGAATATCCGAAGCTCCTTAAGAGCGCCGAGAATCGCCGCACGACCTTCCTGTCCCGTTCGAGCGAGCGACTCCGCCGAGATACGCCAGTTATCCGGACGGGAAAGGATTTCTAGAAGGATTCCCCTAGCCCGATACGAAAGACGGCTATCTCGGACGACCTGATTAGATATAACGCTAAAATTACTATCGGGTCGCGGGGATCGGATAATACTCATTAGCTATTCCGCCTTATCCGTATTAACGAAGTCCTCAAAATCGAAAATCGAAAGCATTTTATTATTTAGGTCTATCTGCCATAAATTTATATCTTTAGAAGCCTTAAACCCGACGTGATTTATCTTTCCCTTTTCCCATACTCCGTACTTAATAAACCCTAACGCTTGCCAAAATTTATTCGACTCTAAATCGGTTCTACACCGGAGTCTCGCTCCGATACGCTCGAAGGTTTCGCAGAAATCCCTAACTACGGCAATTAAAGCTGACCCGTAATCTAGACGTCTTGCGTCGTCGCGTACGGCTATCTGCTGAATTTTTACATAGCTATTCGCTCCGCGACCCGGCGTTAAGAGGATATAACCTACGGGGTCGTTATTCTTTTCACAGATAAATACCACGAAATTCCGCCCCCCCCCAAACACGTAGTCGTCCCAGACGGTTCGCTGAATAAACCCTACGGCATAGGAGTTATCCTTCTGTAGCTTGTCGATAAAAGCTATATCTATCTCTCGAGCGTTACGGACTAATAAATCTCCCTTCTGATAAAGGACGTTAATTAAGCCGGTCGCGCAGTCAAATTTACCGAGGTTCATATTTCTAATACCTCCCTAATCATTTCTTCCGAGATCCCGAAAAGCTCAAAGCTCTTAATAACCTTCGTCTGTAGCGATAGGTTCGAGTTCTTAAGAAACGAATCGCGCTCGACGGTAGTCATTCCGCCCCAGACTCCGTACTTCTCGTATTTCGAGCCATAGTTTAAGCACTCCGACCATAGGGGACAACTAAGGCAGAGATTACGAAAGAAGTCGATAGTAACGACCTTCTTAAGTAACTTAGTCTCTTCCTCGATTTTATAAAAGAGGTCGGTATAGAAACCTTGACAAGCGGCTTCGTCCCAATTTATCTCCGCATAGAGGGGCAACCTACCGCTCCCGTCGCGTCGTAGAAGTCGCAGTAGTTCGCGCAAAATTGAATCGGCTTCTCCGGTGCGGGAGCTTCGAGTTTATTCTCGACGACGAAATCTAATTCGTCTAACCAATCTAGACCTGCTTGTGCGATATCTATATCGAAATCCTCGATATGAACCTTTATATCCCTCATCTCGCCGTCTCGAGGAATAGCTACGAGAGCTACCTTCTTAACGTCGTAGTCGTTCTTCGAGAGGAGATATCCGTAGAGCTGAACCTGCATACGTTGTTGGTCGCTCGGGAAATAGCGAAGGCTCTTTACCTTCGTTGTTTTCCAGTCTACGACGATACCCGCGTCCTTAATAAAGAGGTCGACGTGTCCCTTAAGGTTCCCAAAAGTAACCTCTTGCTCAATAAGGAAGTTATCCTTAAACGGATCCTCGCGGACAATAGCCTCGGCGATTCCGGCGTGAATAAACGTCCCAAGAATTGCGGCTAGAGAATCGGTATTCGGATTAGTTACCGGAGTCCCGATTATCTTATGGTAGACCTGCCGACGGCAACCTCCGACGGAGGAAGGACCAATCTCGACCTGCTTAGAGCGGTCGCGCTTATTATCGTGCGCTATTAGAGACTTCGATAATAGGTCTTGTAAATCCATTATCGCCGCCCCTTAACTATCTCTAGAGCGCGGTTAAAAGCGAATTCCATATCAGGAGTTAGCTTTAGAGTCTTAATCGCTTGCTCTAATTCTCCCGCGATTTTAGCCCGTACTAAAGGCTCCGCGAAGGTATTAGTAGTCGTTTCTTCGGTCATTTAGATCCTCCCCAACCTGTTCCCTTAAATACCGCCGCGAAAGTATTAAATTTCCGCTCGGTCTCTCCGCCGCAGACTTTGCAGGGAGCTGATTCCGGAGCCGTTCCGATAACGAACGTATAATCGAATACTCCGTCTAACTCGCACTCGTATTGGTAGGTAGCCATTACGCCGACTCCTTCTCGCGTAGCTCTAACTCGAAATTAGCTACGCACCTTTTACACGCGTAGACCTTATAGTGCTGGTAAAGGCTCTTATAGAGCTTCTTATTAGCGACGTTACAGAAATTACAGTTAGCCATTAGTCCGCCTCCGGTAATCCGTTTAGAACGATAGCGATAGCCGCTAATTTCGTACGCTTAGACGCGGCGTACCAGTCGCTAGATATATCCGTAGGAGTTTCGAGAGCCTCTAGGTCTTTAGCTATCTTCGACCGTAAAGACTTAAGCTGAATATCGAGAAGTTCCATTAGAGAGCCTCGATTGCGCTTCGGACGTTACTTCCTACGGAGCGAGCTATCTCTACCTGCGTCTTAAGACGAAGGACGTTAGCCCGAGAAGAGCGTACGAGCGATTCCGCCGTCGCCATGCGGAAGTGTAATTCCTCCGTCGAGATAAGAGCTAAATCCTCGCGCTCGCCTACGGTGTAGTTCTTACCGTTAGGAGCGGATTTAGAAGCTAGCGTTATTCGGTGTCGGGCTAAAGTAATTTCGTACTCCGCCTTAATCGAAAAGTAGTTAGCCTCGGAAGCGACTAAATCGTTATGCGCTTCGTCGATTTCGTGAGATAGATCCCGTAGTCGCTTCTCGACTTGTGCGGGAGTAACGATAGGAGCCTCAGTCGCCATCTTTAACGACTCCGAGGTTCGTCTTACGCTTCTCTACGTCGAGGACTTTCCACGTATCCGCCGAGAAATCGAAAGGGTCGGGTTGTAGTTGATATCCGGAACGCTCGAGACCCTTACCGAGTTCGATAGCGTCGATACCGAGTTCCCGCGCTACGCGTTCTACCGCTACCTGCTGATAGTTAATAGCTACTATCCAACCCATAGACGGCTCGAATTTTTTAGACTTATCGCTCATTTCTTCCTCCATTTAGCTACGACTCGACCGTGTGACCGAGCGTTAATCGAATTTATATAACCGTTCTTTTCCGTTAGACCCGACTTAGCCCACGAGCGGACTTTCGCGCCTATAGCGTTATTAGAATTTATCCCGTTATCTTCGTCGGGATAGCCGATAGCAGAAGTTAAATCCTCCGAAGTAAATTCGTAGCCCGAAGGCGCGGTCTCTAACCAGTTATCGGCTTTAGCCGACCACTCGGGTTTCGCTTCTAGCGCGAAGTCGAGTAGGTACTGAAATTCGGCGACGTTAGCCATTTTGTAGTTCCGTTACGCGAGCGCTAAGAGCGTCCTTAAGAGTCGTTCCGTTAACGGGAATATCGAGAATCGCGGTCTGCTTACGATAAATCTCGCGGAGCTTCTCGATATCGGTTACCTCGGCGAGAGTTTCGATTTCGGCGGCGGCTACGGCGATTTCTACGTCGCTATAAACGCGAGGCTCGGGACGCGAACCCTTACGAGGCTCGTTCTGGTAGCGCTCGACCTTCTCCATTTCGGAGCGGCTAGGACGCTTACCGTTCTCCGTACCGATTGCCGAGTTGCCGATTGCTCTTCCGATTGCGGACGTCTCACAGTTCTCAAGAGCGGAAGTTTTATTGACGGGAGAAGCTCCGACGATTTCTTCGGCGTATCCGGTTGCGACGGGGGATCCGTCTAGGTAATCGAAGTAAATCTCCGCCTTTACGATAAAGCGGTTATTGTCGTTATATACGAGTTCGGTTAGGACTCGGGCTTGCGGATAGGTCTTATAGAGGCGCTTTAGGCGCTCCTCTACGGTTTCGTACTCTTCGAGATTAAAGCGACCTGCCATTTACTGCCTCGTTTCATAGGGGTCTCTTAGAGACCGTTCGGGAGGAGACTAGCGGATAGATTACGGTCTACCTAATACCCGAAAGGCGACGCGCCGAGAGATTTACTGGCAGAATCCGACTATGACCCGAGTAACGATTTCGCTTTATAACCTAACGATTCAGATAGAAGCTGAGTTAGCCTATCCCGACCAGATTAACGACCTCTGTAATCGAGCCTCTTTCCTCTATATGACGACTATCGCCGCCGCTAAGGAGAACGGGCTAAAGATAGACGGAGACGCGATTATCGAAGAAATCGAAGGCGACTTCTAACCCTTTTCCTGCTCGTAATAAAGGTAGGGAGCCGCGGTATACGGGTCGTGCTTACTAGCGATTTCTAGCGCCTTCTCGAGAGTAGCTCCGGCTTCTAGAGCGCCGATAGCTAAAGACGACCCCGATCCGACGCCGTAGAAACCCGAGGAGTCGAGGCTAACCGCGAAGTCGTCCGCGATATCGAATACCTCTCCGCCGACGGCGATAAGGAAAGCGAAGTTATAGTCTCCCTCGGTTTCTTTATCCCACTTATAGTCGTTCTCCTTAAAGCACTCTTTTAGAGAAGGAATTACTTTAGAGATAATAAAGTGATAAAGGTCTTTCTTATCGACCGCGGTAGGCGTCGGCGGTTTCCATAAGTGTTGCGCGATATCACACGCCGCGGACTCACCGGCTCCGGCGATAATAAAAGCGCCTCGCTGATTTATCTTCGTCATTTTCGGGTGGGTATATTTTCTATTAGAGGTAACTAGAGAGTCTGCCCCAAATACGACCTTATCCGAATACTGAACCGCGACGATAGTAGTCATTAGTCAAGCCAAATCTTATAAGCCGCCGTTACGCGACCCTTCTCGGGATCTATAAAGTGAAGTCGTTGCGACGGAGTAGCCGACGCCGCTAGGTTAACGCTAGCGTAACGATTTTCGGATTCCGTAGAACCAGTCTGATAAACGCTACCGAGACCGTTAGCCATAGCCCACTCCGCGTGGGTATGGTAGTGACCGATATAGACGTCGCGGAATTCCCACGGATAAGAACCGGAGCGCCAGCGGTTAGCGTGCTGGACGATAGCTCCTGGACTAGCGAAGCCGTTACGACCTACTTCATCTCCGTGAATTAAGAGCGCTCGGTAGTTTCCGATTTCGACTCGTTGGATATCTTCGGGACATTCTTGCCAGTTAAGTCGTTTTTCTTGTGCCAATAACTGTCGAGCCAATTCATAGCACATTCGATCAAAGTTATCACTGCGAGGCACGTTATCGCGCTTAGAGCCAATACGTCCATGATTTCCCCACTCCGGTACGACGGTTACCTTGTCGTAATTCGCTAAGGCATATCGTACTAAATCAACGCAGAGTCGGGATACGTTTACATATTGTTCGAATAACGTAGAGTCAATCTCGAACGCTTGACCCGGAAAGTTAAAGAGTCCCTCAACCATATCGCCGCCGAATAAAATAAATACTTCGTTAACGGCATGGTCGGCTCGCATAATGTCAGTAATTTTTACTGCCTTTTCTGCGAAATCTAAGACGCGAGTTCTCATTACTTCCGAGTTATAGCTAGGAGTCTTTTTTGCTCCTTGCCAATCGGTTAAGTGCCAGAGAGCTACTTCGGGTTTCTTCTTACCCTTAGTTAGCTTCGGAGGAGTAACGGGATCTATAGGACCAGTCGAGAGCATGGCGTCGTAAGCCGCGTTATGAGTAGCTTCTACTAATTCGTCGTTACGTTGTTTTACTTCGATTAGTTTCTTCTGCGTACGCATTAAGGCTTTACGAAGTTCGGTAACGTCCTTAGATTCGATTCCCTCGGGTAGCGCTTCGATACGCTCTTCTAGGCTCATTAGCAATCTACAATCGCTCGAGCGTGTCGGGTATATCCGATTTTATCGTCCCACGAATCGGTGTGTACCGGATTATTAAATAGGCGGACGGATTTAAGAGCGTCCATAAGTAGCCCGACCTGATACGCCGGAATATCGTCAATCTTTAGGAGCGCTCCCCAGATACGACCGATAGCGATAAAGGCTTCTTCGGCGTCCCCGTAGTTCTCTTGCCGCTCTTCTAAGATTTCGTCTATACGTTGCCGCATTTACATTTCCCCTGTCGGTGAGCGTTAAGCGTGTTATCGCTCATCTTGTAGCCTTCTTCGCGTAAAGCCATAACGAGCGGATTAGTAGGAAACCCGTTCTTTAGGTGTTCCGTAAAGACCTTTCGATCCGCCTCGGGCATAGTCTCGATAAGTAGGGCTACGGTACAAGCGTCGGCTTTTTTAGCCGCGTGCTTCTTAATAGAATCAGATAAAGCCATAAGTGCCTCCTTGCGAGAAGGGTAGCAAGGAATCAAAAAATAAACACTTAAAGAAAATAGACACGCCATAATCTATATAGAATTCTATATAGAAATAAGTAACCCCTCTGGTGCGGATATTAAGAGCCGTGAGGGGTGTTGTGGTTTAAGTATAACTACTCGACGTTATTAACGTACGGCGTGATGATATGCGACTCGGGTTGCACACCGGGGTTAGACGGCGGGTTATGAGGTACGGCGGCTCCGCCAGTAGCGGCGATAATCGCTTCGGTAATATGAGTCGGATCTACGGCGAAATTAGAAGCCTTCCACGCCGCTAGACCTGCGACCGCGGCGAGGCTAAGAGCCTTCGGGTTAGTAATCGGTACGCGAATCACGGTAGCTCCTTCATTAAAGCGTCGTAGGCTAACTGTCCCATAACCCCGTCCGTTACGAGCTTATTCGCCTTCTGGAAGGCTTTTAGAGCCGTTACGTCAGTATTTGACCACGCGCTATTTTCGTAGGCTCTAGGGAGCAATCCCGCCTTAAAGAGAGCCTGTTCTACCGCTAGGACGTCTGCCGTCTTAGAACCGGTCTTAAAATCGCTCGCCTTAAAGGGAGGGGCAACGAAGGAAGTCGTAGCTTTAACGGGAGGCGTCGTCGAGTGGGTAACGGCTACTCCGGTCGCGCCGAGAGCCGTAGTTGTAGCTACACCGCCAGCGAGGAGCTTATTCGTACCGAGAGAGGTCGAAGGTTTAACGGGATCCGCATACGCCGGACGAACGATAGCGAGAACATAAAGGTAAGAGCGGTGGCGAAGGTATACGCCGTGTCCGTCGTACTGCGAAGCGTCAGTCATGTGTTCGGGACCAGTATTTCCCTCGACGGTAGTAATTCCGTCTCTCGAAGCCGCGACTACGATTCCTACGTGGTCGGGTTGCCCGTTACCCGCCCACGAGAAGAATACGAGGTCACCGGGTTGCCCGTCGTATTTACCGACTACCGCTTTTCTCTGCTGAAACCATGAAAGACCCGTAGGGCAATAAGCGAAGCCTTTAGGAGTCTGCGCCGCTACGAGGTGAGAGAGATTATTTTGCGCGAATACCCACGAGACGAACATAGCGCACCACGGTTCGTTCGAGATTCCGTACCAATCCCCGTACGGGTTCGCGTCTGTAGTACCGCCGTAGAAACCCGTCTGCTTCTGTGCGGTATTTACGATATCTAACGCGTTAGCCACTTAGCCCCCATAAAGTCAAAAACCCCGCCCACGAAGGACGGGGTCTGACTTAATTTTACTACTTAGTAGCTTTAGGAGTATCCGCCTTAGCAACCTTAGTAGCTTCTGCGATAGCCGCGTCGACGGCAGGAGCGACGATAGATTCAGGAGCGCCGGTAACGCTAGAGATTTGATTAACGAGAGACTTAGGGTTTACCTTAGCCAAGATAGGTACGAGTAATCCGCCTACGAGAGCGCCTACTGCTACTTCCTTAACGCTACGGTGTCCGGTCTGAAACGTTGCGTATCCTGCGGCGATAACGCCGTAGCCGTAATGCTCGAGGAGAGCCTTCTGTGTAGCTGAAATCTTAATCTTTAGAGCCATTTTTATCCTTCTTTCCAATTAGGTTGCGAACGTACTTCTCCGCCTCGAAGTCACTAGCCGAAGCGTGGTGAATTCCGCCGACGCCTCGGTGGTGCTTTTCGCAGAGCCATATTAGGTTCGCCGCCGATTCTACCCACTCCCCGACGATTTCGGGATTAGATACTCCGGGGTAGTCGGCTTCGAGCCATTTTAGATCGACGCCGTTCTGTAGGCTAAATTCGATATGCGCGTGGTGTAGCTCTAGCCCGCCGTCGCACTCGGAGAAATCCTCGCGGTGTTCTCCGATAGCGCACTTAGCCGCGTCTTTAGTTTGAGCGCGGTAGGCGTTAAAGTCTTTATAGTGAGGATCGGATTCTCGAGGCTCGTGCGGTGGGTAGTGGACGACGTAGGAATTCGTAATAACTTGATCGTGTGCGTCCATTTAGTCGATTTCTAACTTTGTCTTTATGACCGCTTGGTTAATTTGTAACTCGTGTAGAGCCATATCTTGGCGATTAAGTTGGTCTTTCATAGACCCGCCGCCATTTTCGTATAGCTGGTATTCGATACGCGATAAGCGCTTATCCATTTTCTTAAAGCTACGGTTAATCCAAAATACGGGTGCGCCGATTATTACCATACTCTCTAAAATTGCCCAGATTGCGTTGCTTACGGTCGAGGCGTTATTCCAAAATACCATAGTTGCACCTTACGGATTTATTGTTATGTCCAGTTAATAGTTCTAATGGTACCGTTTTTATCAACTGTTTTTAGAACGTTAGAAGTCGTATTAAGCCAGATATCGCCGATACGAGGGTTAGTCGGGTCGGTCGTAACGCTAGGCGCGGTAAAGCGTTGCGCGGTTTCTAACTTACGAAGTCGAGCTTTAATATCTTCGATAATCTCTCGAATATCCGGAGCGTGATTTATATAACCCATTAGTACGTTCCCGTCGTAACCGTAAGCGTAATTCGTTCTGGTCCGTCCTCACCCGGAACGACCGTAAGACCAATAATACGGAAGATAGCGTCGTAGCCGTTAGGGAAGAACGGGTCGGTAATACGGACGCGTACTTCGTCGCCTACTTCGTAGCTTCCGAAAGTCGGGTTAACGTACGGAGGCGCGACTATCTTTAGAGTAATCGGAGGATAGGAAACCGCTTTAACCTGACCCGTCGCTAGACCACTAAGAACCGTAGGGTCGGTAATATCCGAATAGTTCGCTTGATCCTCGAGTAGACCCCAACCTGCGGAGAGCTTCGTCGAGTCGGCGTAAATCGAGATTAACTTACCTTCGTTAGAACCCGCTCCGAGAGCGTAAATTTGATTAACCGCTTTAGATCCGTCCTCGAGGTAGTCGTACTCGGAGATATTTCCGCCTAGCTCGAATACCGGAGCGTTAGGGTTCGTCGAGCTATACATAGTTCCCGAACGAGGGTAGTAAGTATTAAACGACTTAGCGGGGTTTCCGCCGCCGTCGTAGTAGACGCTAATCTCGAAGTCGAAGCCGTTAACCTGCTTAGATAAATCCGAGACGGCGTTAAAGACGGTCTTTACTTCGTAGTTATAGTAAACGCGAGAGAGGGTAATACCCGAGACGTTCGTAGAAGCGGGGTCTTGGTTATAAAGAAGTCCGATATTGCCCGAAGTCGCTCCCTGAGCGTTAGAGATAAGCGACTGCGCTATCTGTAGCTGGTCGATACCCGTATAGGCTAAAGCTCCGTAGGCTGTTCCCGAACCCGTCGTAATACGGCGACGCTCGAAGTAGGAAATAAACTCTCTAGCCGTTAATTTAATAACTTGGTCGCCGGAGGTATATTCGCGTTGCCAGAGAACCCCGCCCCATACGAGCTGACCGTTACGGTCTATATAGACCGCCGTACGTCCGGGAATCGTCGCGTTAAGGACGTTTAGCCCCGCGGTATTAACTCCGGAAATAAGTAGGTGCGCGGTCATAGTACCCGCGGCGTTTAACTGTTGCCCGAAGCTAACTCCCGTTAGGGGTAGCTCTGCGAGAACCTGATTAGTAACGAGATCCGCGAAGAGATACCGGTAGGAAGTAGCCATTGGCTTATCCTACTAGAGCGGCGACCTCATCAGCCGTTAGACCGAGAGCGGCTAACTTAGCCTGAGCCGAAGCCTTAGCTTTAGCGATAGCGGCGTCAGCGTCAGCCTTAGCCTTAGC
>Ga0007857_1000029_pt1 | contig 42437 bp, 45 predicted proteins | sample CryBogCBH10Oct08_FD_71210 | JGI IMG/M metagenome (GOLD analysis project Ga0007857, IMG submission 71210) | Freshwater microbial communities from Crystal Bog, Wisconsin, USA - CBH10Oct08 | ecosystem: Environmental > Aquatic > Freshwater > Lake | place: Crystal Bog, Wisconsin, USA | collected... | reverse complement strand
AATTGGATTTACCAATCTTAAGAATTCTTGTCTAACTGTATCGTCATTTTGTTCAAATAACAATCTTACAGCTACCGCAGATATTAATAATCTAGCTTGTAATAACAATCTTCTTACATTTAATCTATCCAAAGCTGATTGTGCAACTTGTAATGTTTTATTACCCCAAATGATAGTACCAGTGTCTGAGAATGTAGCAATTGGGTTGATATTGTTGTTATATAGATTATCTCTATCGCTTAAAGTTAATTTAGTAACCGCTTTAATTGAATTTACTAAACCTCTAGTATAACCTGCTGATGCAAACCAAGGATAAGCAACATTATCAGTTAAGGCAATGTTTCTTACAACCTCACCTGTTGGTGGGATGTATACTTGAGTTGAATTATAAGGATCAGTTACTTGAATCCAAGGCCAATATGTAGCTGAATAGTTACTATCATAACCTTGATTTTGTATTGCTGAAACTACTTCTGCAGCTGTACTATAGTTTGGTGAATTTATCACGTATACTGAATCCGCTCTATCGGTTTCTATCATATCAATTGTTAAATTAGTTAACGATGAATGATCGTTAAAATTTAAACCTGGTGTTGCAAACACATTGATAGCAACAGCTTCAGGGTTAGCATATGTTTGAATGCCTTGTAAATAAGCATAGTAATCAGAATTTCCAAAAGATGAACTAAATACACCTCCGTTATTTGTATTACTTGCATTATACAATGCTTTACCGAAAATATAACCATCGGTATTTGTTCTTGTTTGTCTGTAGATGTCCCAACCATCAAAACCACCAGCTACAGCAAATGTAAATTTACAAGCATTTTTGTTAGTTAATGGGTTGTTATTACCTGTTTGACCTTCTAAATCGTATTGAGTTGTTTGATAAACAGTATTACCTGATACATCTGTTATTCCCGCAGCATTTACTGACAAGTGGAAACCGAATGTTGTTTCATTTGCGCTTTTCCCTTTATATTGGAATAAGCTATTATCATAATATGTTTCAAATGAATTAGAAGAAAATAAACCTAAGGTTGTTTTTCTTAATGAATCACCACTTGAGATATGTGGAGTACCGTTAGCTTCATAGTACATAACATCACCTGCATTATAATATTGAGTCTTGTAAATTACGCTACCCAAATTACCAGGTGTTGCATTAGAACCATTATTAAGTTTTCCTGTGTATCCGTTATAACTTGTAAAACCTTTGAAACCTGCAGGGAATGCATCAGAAGGCGCATTATCTGCTAAGTTAATCATAATGTATTTTGATTTTAATGGGAAATTACCATCAGATGTACCAATCTTCAATCCAATATAACCTGTTAAAGAAGGATCCATATTACATCTTGTCCAACTTTCTAATATTACTTGATTATCATCTGTATCATTAAAATCACGAACAACTATATCAAAATCACCTGTATTGATATTAATATTTTGAATAGTAATTTTAATTTGATAGTTTGCCGAATCACCGTCTGCAATTGGTATTACTTGGAATAAATCGTGAACAACACCACCTCTAACTTCAGAAACTACTGTAGGGGACATTGGTGTATCCCATTCATTTAAAAAGTCGTGAGTATCCCCGTTATCATCCAAATGTTGGTAAATCTTCATATCCAAACCTCTAATCCATCCTTGTTGGAAAGCTACGTTAACTAAATTATCATAGATTTCATAAACATATAATGGAAAATTTTGATATGTTTTATCAAATGGTTGGTTACCTAAAACTTTAGGAGCATATTGTGTAATTGAATTATTCAATGAAATAACGAATGATGTTGCACCGTTAGTTCCACCTGTCACATTCAAAGTGAATTCTGCAAATGGATTAGATTCAATACCGTTACTCGAACTTGCACTTACTAATTCGTAAGCTGTAGAGCCAGCAACTTCTAAATCTAATGTATGAGTTGCGTCATAGTGACCTCTCGATCTTAATGCCAAAGCAACTACTCCATCGTAATTTTTATTAAGAGAAGCCGGATATTTGTATCTAACAACATCAAATGTGTTACCAGTGTGGTTGTAAACAAACAAATATGCATAAACACCATCAATTGTGCTATCTGTAGCACCTGTTTTATGGTAGAATATGTTATACCACTCTTTATTATTGTTATTATTAGCTGTGTAATTACCTGTTAATGGGCTAACTACCTCATCACCTGATTGTGAATTTACATCTGCACTTGGTATTAAACCAATTGTAAACCAATTACCATCATCACCTGATGTGTAACCACTAGTTGTGTTTAAAATATAATCGGTAATAGACATACCATTATAAGCTGTTTTACCCGAAAGTTCAACATATATAGCACTTGCTTGCTCGCGTGAAAGGGTTGTTGCTGAAAACGTAAAGTCTGCTTCACTAGGAGTTGCTTCTTTATTTACGTTTATGCCTCCTAATGTTTTTATTGCGAATGTGTTATACGGTTTGTAACCTGTTAAACCTAAAACTCTGGTTACAAATAACTGATTTGATTCTTTCAAATATGAATTTGCTACATAAGGTAATTCATATGCAGGATTTCCATTTCCGTCTTTTGCAGGGTTAGTTGATCCGAATGTTGAGCTGAAACTATCCCAAGATTGTATTAAAATAGGTTCGAAAGCTGGACCCATCATAGTCTCACCCGCTAAACCTAATGTCGTTACTCCGACACTTTGAGCCACATACGTTAAATCTACCTCGGAAGTGTAAACACCGGGAGATACGAATACTTTTGATGCTGTTGCCATTGATTGTTATTAATTAAAAGTTTTTTTATTATTATTCATAAATATCTTTATTTTTATCAAAGATTTACGTATTTTCAATATAAAAGATATTTAACTATCTTTTTCTATCTACAGAATGGAAACAGAAATGAAAAATGTTAAAATAAGTAAAAAACATCACGAATTGATTAAGAACTATTGTGATGACAAAGGATTGAAAATATATAAGGTTATACAAAAATGGATTGAAGATAATTGTAAACCCAAAAAAAAGGATATATACGGAGAATAAACTAGTAAGAATAGTTTATTGTAACGTTCGAGGGTATAACAGGTTCGTAATTAAAAGACACAATATTTTTATCAATTACTCTATACCCAACATTTTGTATTTCTTCTAAACCATTAATTTTGATACTAATAACGTTTTTAATTTCGTTTACAACGGTGAAACTTGGTGTCCCTCCTGTATATACAAAATTATTTGTGGTCGATTGAAAAACCCTGCTCGTTGGTATTAAAAGATTTGATACTGTTGTACTTAATATTATATTTGACATTTTAAGAAATATAAATTACACCTATTTTGGAGTTTATGATTGGTTCATCGAATAGATTGATATGTGTCGCGTCTAATAATTGATAACCAAGATTTTCTGTTTCCTCAAGACCGTTTACATCAAAACTTAACATTGCTTTAATTGGATTACTAATTTCGAAAGTTGGAGTTCCACCTGTATATGTAAAATATTCTTTATTAACTAAAAGTACATTACCAAATGGATCCATCAATGTTGTATTTGCATTCTTAATGTATGTTACGGTAACCACACTTCCATTTAATGGTGCATCCGAGAAGGTTATTCTTGAAGATCCGCCTATAAAAAAATAATCGGTATTTTGTTCTTGTGTTAAACCATTTATTTTGACTGTTATCAATATTCCAATATTTTCATTAACATTATACACAGTATCCACACCATCAGAGCTAAATGTAACAGTTGTAATATCTAAGTTTGCTACTTGATTGATTTCTTTTTTCGAACCTTCATTGGGTGTTTCAAAAAACAACAATGCTCTATTGACTGCAGGAGATACTTCGAATTTTTCACTATCCAAAATGTAGCCATTCATAGTAAATTTATATGTCTGCACGTAGAAACGACGATTTTCAACTGTATTAATTGGTGAGGTATCAGTAACCCCTTCTAAAAATACAGGTATATAATGGCCATTAACAATTTGATAATCCTGCATACTTGATAGGTTTTCTAACACAACTTTATTCATTGCATTCAAATCCCTAAATTTCGTACAAACAATTGTTACTTCATATTTTATATCAACTGGAACAGGTTGTGGGATTCTGTAAACATCAGCACCTGCTGTGGTCCCATTCCAAGTTTGTACAGTTGCATAATACCAAAGAGCTTGCTGTGGCACATTAAAAGCGTTAGATGGATGAGTTCCATAAGTAACTTCAGGGTTCCTAATAATAGCGATAAATGGAACTTCAATATTACCATCATCATCACTAAAAGACCAGTTTTGTGTAAATTCACCCCATCTTTGGATTGTCATTATTCTTTCAATAATTGGAATCTGCAAACCATCGGACACAATTGTGTATCTTGATTTTACATAATCTAAAAAACCTCTATCTAAGTCATCGTGTAATATTGATTGGGGAAGTTTTGTTTGATTTTGAGTAAGTTGTTTCAATAACTCTTCTCTACGAGACATACCTTTGTTCGTATTATAAATCGACAAACTTTTTTTTCTTTTTGCTATTCCCATATTAAACTCCTCTAAATGATACGTCTTGTACATAAGAACATTCTATTGTTCTATAGTACGGTTTATAACCAAACATATTGTGCTTATTATCGGAAACAATTTTCCCATCATTAACCACAGTATAAAATCTTGTTTTTGTCTCAGATTCAGGATAACCTATATAATCACCATATCTTATATCTAACTTCAATTCATCCAATTGTTTTATATAAACCGAAACAACCAAATTACCTGGTTCGAGATATCTTATTAAACCTTCCTTGTAAGTTTCATTTTTAGGGGCCTCAATTTTAACTATTCCACTAAATTCAACAGGTGGGAAATACTTAATCTGATCGGTACCAACTTCCAAATATACATCATCGATATCCGTTTTTTGTCTATCTACTCTATATAAAACAAGCTTCATATTCAAATCCCCTTGCAAATATTCCTGCCCGATTCTGACTTGTAAATCAAAGTCGTCCTGACTGAAAAACTTACCCAAACGGGTAATTGGTAATTTATTATCCATTCTAATAAATACTTTAGAAATATAATCTTTTTGGTTATATTTTATATATAATGGATACGTTAATACCTGAAATTGAAGCGAGAAATATATTATTGAACTATGAAGGTTCAAACAATCAATTATTGGAATGGAAACAAAAATTTGAGATTCAACAAAATTTCAAATTAACGAGACCACAATCTGATTATGTTTTAAAGTTCCATAAAGTAACCCCTAAGGTTGCAAAAAAATATATTGAAATAGTATCGACATTTGGCGAAAAGTTGATGGAAGATATGTTATTACCTAAAGCACCAGAAAAAATTTGGTGTGAAAAATTGTTATGTGATTCTGATAAAGCATTTCATATATGGGGTAAAATATTAGACACACAAAAAAATCACGCAATATGGTTACCCAAAGCAGCGGTAATGCAACCTGAAAAAAAATTGAATAGAGTTATCGATTATTCAAAATATGGAAGTAGACCTCCAATGGAACATCAAAAGATTGCAATTGAAAAATTATTAGCAAACGATAAGTTTATATTGGCCGACGATATGGGGCTTGGTAAAACAACCGCATCTGTAATCGCATCTTTAGAAAGTGGCGCAAAGAAAGTATTAATTGTTTGTCCCGCATCTTTAAAAATAAACTGGGAAAGAGAAATAAAAAATTATACCGATAGAAGAATATTAATTGTTGAAGGCAGAAAATGGGGCTCTACTTTTGATTTTTATATCATCAACTATGATATAATTAAAAATTATCACTCTACTGATAAAAGTGAAGATAGCGATGATTATAAATTATTAGTGAACGTAGGATTCGATCTTGCAATCGTAGACGAAGCTCATTATATTTCCAATACCACTGCCAACAGAACACGTTTACTTAATGATGTTTTAGAAAAAATTCCTAAGGTATGGTTATTAACAGGAACTCCAATGACATCAAGGCCTATCAACTATTTCAATCTTTTGAAAATTGTAGAATCTCCTCTTACTTTGAATTGGCAAAGCTATGTTAGGAGATATTGTAAGGGATATCAATTTACAGTTGGAAATAGAAAAGTATGGAATACAAGTGGCGCTTCTAATTTGGATGAATTAAGAGAAAGAACTAAAAATATAGTTCTTAGAAGAATGAAAACAGACATACTTGATTTACCTGAAAAAATAATAACCCCTGTATTTTTAGAATTGGAGAGTAAAATGTATGATGAAGAAATACAAGAATTTATGAGGATTACAAATGACAATAAAGATAAAGAAACTTTAAGTGTCACTATTAATCGTCTAATGAAAGTAAGACAATTAATTTCTTATGAAAAAATTCCTGTTACTTGTGAATTGATTGATAAATGTTTGGACCAAGGAAAAAAGGTTATCATTTTTACGAATTTCACAATGACTTTGGATATGTTAAATGAAAAGTACAAAAAAAATTCAGTAGTCTTAGATGGCCGTATGAGTAAAGAAAGACGTCAGGAAGCTGTGGATAGATTTCAGAACGAAGACAAAATAAAAGTTTTTATTTCTAATATTATAGCTGGTGGTGTAGGTATCACTTTAACGGCCGCAGAAGTTGTGATTATGAATGACCTATCATTTGTTCCTGCGCACCATAGTCAAGCGGAAGATAGAGCTTACAGATATGGCCAAAAGAATAGTGTGTTAGTTTATTATCCCATTTTCGAAAATACAGTAGAAAAAATAATTTATAATATTCTACAAAAAAAGAAAAACATAATCGACCAAGTTATGGGTGACGGAGAATTTTCCGAATCCTTCAGTAAGGATTTAATCAAAAGTTTGCTTTAATTGTATTGATTGTATCTTGGATCATAATATCCAACTCCTCATCTTCAGGGTTAACGATGTTAATTAAAATTTTTTTTGCATCTATATCTAATCCAATAAAATTATCATCTCCTTCAGTTTTATAAGTGAATTCGAAGTCGTTTTTACCTGTAATGTGGAATAATTCGTTTAATTTATTGCTCATATTGTAAAATATAAACTATTTATTTAAAATAGTAAATTATTATGTCGTCAACAATTATATCACCCGCAGAACGTGACAAACTATATACACAGGTTTTGAATGTATTGGGAGCACCTGTAAGAGGAATCGAATTAGCGGAAGAACAATTAGATACCTTTTTGGAGTTATCACTTTCAGAATACGAGCAATATGTGGAAGATTGGTTAATTGAATCCCAATGGTCATCATTGAACGGATTAGACCTTGATACTCAATCTTTAAGTAGAGCATTTACAACTAAAAGTTTAGATTATGAAACAAGATGGACGTATGCTTACTCTAAAATTGTTGGTTTACAAGCAGGTGGTGATTGGGTTTTAAAAAAAGATTTTATTACATTAACTGCAAATACTCAAACCTATGTGATACCTGCTGGCCGTGAAATTAATGAAATGATGTGGTTCGAACGCGCGTCTTTAAGTGATTCAATTGTGGATCCATTTTTAGGGGGTTTTGGTGGTCTTGGTGGGGTTGGTTTCGGTGGAGTTGGTGGATTTGCTCAAGTGGGAGCTTCAGGTTCTTATTTTATGTTACCTGCTTATGACCTTTTACTTAGAATGGGAGACAGAAATTTGAAAAACAGATTGATTGGTGGTGATATGACATATAGAATTACAGCAGGTCCTGAGGGAACTAAAATTGTACATTTATTAAATGTACCAGGTGGTAAATATGATTTTGGTTCAATACAAATGAACAATGCTCAAGTTTGGTATTGGTACTATGAAACAACTGATAGAGACACTTGTCTTGCTGAAAATAAAGATGTTGTTAAATTACCTTCAGATGTACAAACGGAACAATTAATTTGGTCTGATTTGAATAGACCATCTCAAAACTGGGTTAGAAAATATTTGATTGCTTATGCAAAAGAAGGATTAGCGAGAATATGGGGCAAGTTTTCAGGGGATTTACAAGTTCCTGATAGCTCGGTTAAATTAGATTACAATACCCTACTTACAGAAGCTAAAGATGAGAAACAAAAATTAATTGAAGAATTAATGCAAAGACTTGAAAGATTACGCCCTGATAAAATGTTAGAAAGAAAAGCGGGCGAAGCTGAGAATCTTAATAAATCTCTCAAGTTCAGAGCAATGCCCGCTCCTATACAAGTGGTTTAACTTTCTATTGCGTGAAAAGCATAATCGTGACCGTTGGTTTCAATTATCTCTTCTTCATTACTTATTGTACTTTTCTCTTGAAGAGAAACAACTTTTCTATTATGTTCAACCCAATATTGGTCAGCAAGTTCTAAACTGTTTTCAACATACATAAAGAACGGATCACGGCCCACACGATTCCAAAATAAAACTTCACTATCAGCAAGAGTCATTACTTCGTCAAATTTATCTTGACCACTCTCTTTTAATGGAAAACCATTCACTAATTGACATTGATTTTTAGTAAAATATTGTCTTTCTTGAGGATTTTCTACTAATATGCCATCTCTTATTTCAGGTTTGAATGCACATAATAAAGGTTCAATACGCTTATTAAAATTATTCAAATAACGAGCAACATTGTAATCACCTTTTAAATCAGGATTATCATTTATGTCTTTTTCAGAAATCATATAACAATTCACCTCGATGTAATTCATTGGCATCGGTTTACCATAAGCTATGTAATAATCTTCTTGTTGTTTTTTAGTCGCTTTGGTAATTTTTTGAACATCCCCTGAAGATTTTTTAACTCCATTATTAACATAATAGATAGTGTCACCTAAACCTGCAGGATAATCATTTTGAATTATTAGTTCCATATGCGCTTGACGAGACATTAATGAACCTGACTTTGTGGTTTTTTTTATGTGCTTTTTATAATCTTCAACTGATTGTTTTACACGTGCCTTGTTTGCTATTTTTGCTAATGGAATTTCTTTATTGTAAATTTTTTCTACATATGAATAATAAAGTTCAACAAAAGAATGTCCATCACCATTTAACAAATATTTTAAACCCTCATCCAAAAATTCAACAATGTATGTTTGTAATTTTTTTGATTTAATTGTATTACCTGTAAGCTTTATTTTTTCCTTTCCTTTCTTAATCATTTTAATGATGTAATTCTTTCTGGAAACATTTATACAAGCAGGTGCAATATAATCGATATCCAAGCCCATCTCATTTCTCATAAAGATATCATTGAACTCAGCTGTATCAGCTTCAATGCCTTTATATTCTTTACCACTTTCTGTTAATTCATTCGATCCCTTACCAATGTAAATATGAGTATCAATATCTTCGGGAGTTTCAAAATTCACACCATCCGTATCCATAACCAAAGGTTTATAACCTTTCTTCATAAAAAACATAATCATCATACGGAGACATTGCCTACCCACACAAGTAATAGTTTCACCCATATTCATATCACCCCAAGGAAATACGTGAGGAGCTGACAAACTTCCGAAATAAGCGTTGATGAAAATCTTGATTGGTAATTGTTTACGATCATACATTTCAGCCTCCACAGGGTTACTGTTTTTTAGTTCTCCTGCAAGTCTTTTATATTTAATACGAATATTACGGAAATATTTTAACATTGATTTTTGTACACCCATCACATCACACTCAGGAAATACATCGTAAACTAACTGTATAGATGGATAAAGAGACGCATAGTCAAACTTAACAATGTTCTTCGAGTAACCAACGTTTAATAATCTTGATAAACCACCAGTGATTGCACGTTTTTCATCTTTAGCGGGAATTGCTAAATTATTTTCATAAGACCAAGCTAACATTATAATTTTCCATAATGTAGCCGTACCCATTGTTGCAACTCTTTCGTATGTTGTTGGTACCAATTTAGAAAGTAAGAAAGTAGATTGCGAGAAACTATCATCAACGACCATAGTTTCTGTTAAGTCATCATCAAGATATTGCTCAACAATTTTTCTACCAGGCCATATTTCAAATTTACCAGGAAATTTATCTAAAAGACCTTCTGTTCCCACATCACCTATTTTTTTGTACTTTCCTGTCTTTGGATTGACATAATAGCTCTCATTATCGAGATAAATCTTAGATATTTTCCCACCATCGACATAAACACGATTAGGTTTTTCTTTTTCTAAGTACTGTGTTATATACTTTAATCCCCAAGATTTAATCTCTGAGTTTATTGCTTGAGCTCTTCTAACAGAATGTGCAATATCAATTAAATTAAAACCCCAAATAACGTGTTGTGTGTATGGTTCAACCTCATTTGCCAATTTCAACATTGCCTCTTTTTCTTTCATACCTTGTAGATTGAATATTTGAGTTAATGCTGTAACATCTACACCTAATATCTTCGCACGTTTAAGAATAAATGGCCAGTCAAAAAAGGCCGAGTTATAGCCACCTATAATTGTAGGTTTTAATTCTCTAATATATTTAAAAAACTCTTCAATACATTTTTTTTCACCATCCTCACCAAATGCAGGAATTGTTTTTTGCAGACCTTTGTTATCCTTAATTCCTATTAAAATTATAGAACAAGTTTCAGGATCCAAACCTGTCGTTTCAATATCGAATACAAATCTATGAACACCACCATAATCTTCAATACCTTTGAATAATCTTTTCTTTTTTTGAATCAAATATTGTTCAACAGGATTCAATACAGTGAAATATTGTTTGAAATTTTCATTCCAAGGGTCTATACCTCCATATCTGAAAAAATTAATTAAATCAGTATATGTTTTAAGACTTCTAACCAAGTATTTCATACCTGCTTCTAATCTTTCGTTTCCTTGTGTTTCTAATTTATCAATAATGATTCCGTGCTCTACCATTTTCTTTTTTTGTAGAGACTTTGATTCTTTATAAAACCCTAAACCTGTTAAATCACCAACCCAAAGAAATGGGGTGAATGTATCTTGTTTAATGATTTTACCCTTATCAGGGTCTTGAATAATTTTGGAAATTATATTTGTGGGATAATCGTACTCGACTCCGACGATGTATTTTTCATCGTCTCCACCATTGAGGAATTGTTCAATAACCTCTTGAGAGATAACCTCTTGCATATTTTATTTTATTTAATGTGACGTATTAGCTTGCGATTAAATCACAATTTGCCTTGTTTACAATATTAAATATACAAAAACAAAAGGGTAAAAAAAAATTATAAAGAAATATTATTTGCCACCTCAACAATTTTTACAAAATCATCATATGCTAAAATAAAAACTTCTACATTAAACTGTTCTTCTAAAAATTTTATATGTTCTAAAACAGGTTTTGGAAAATCTTTATATAATCCTCTTATTATATAAAACTTATCCATTTTGTGTTTTCTATAATATTTGAAAATTTTTTGAGGAAGTTTATCGATAACACTACCACTACTATTTTGATTAGTACAATCGGCGTAAATCTTTTTACTTACAGTTTCAATTATAAAATCAATATCACTGTTACCGCCTGATTTGAATGTGTAGTTATATTCTTTAAGAAAGTTAGAAAGTTTTTTTTCTAATTTGGCTCCGCTTACATTAATAGGATTTGTCATTTAAAATTCAATAATATTAAATTATAAATAAAATTTTTGAATTAGAAAATATTAATGTATAATTTTTCTCTAACCGGCAATATTAAAGTACCTGTTGAATTTAAATTTGTGTCTCTAAAATATATTGTTATTTTACCTTCATATTTACCCACGCGACGTGTTTGCTCACAATTGAAATTATAAACAATATAATAACTTGTTGTTGTTTGATTATATAATTCTGTCTTAGTAGTTATATAACAAGAAGCATCTAATATGAATGGTTCATTTGTAGTTGAATCTGACATTTCGAATCTGATAACAGCATTCTCTAATTGATCGTTAAATGATGACATATCATTTTTACCATCATCTATAAGTTGTAATTTTAAAATTGGTGTGGTTGAACCTTGTCTGATAAAAAATTCCATATGTTATAAATATAAAAAAAAGGAGATTTTTACATCTCCTTCTGTATTTTAATATAATTGAACAATTCCTCGATATGTGAACGTTCCTGTGTCTGTAACTTTTAATTGCGCATAACTACCACTGAATGCAACGGTAAATGTCGGATTTGGTGCACCTGCACCTGAAGTTACTTTAGAATCACCACCAATAGTTGAATTAATGGAACCACCCCCTTGAGCAACAATATAATTACTATACGCCGTCACCTTATTTGTACTATCTTCAACAGCTGCAAACGCGTAGGTCGCCGCTTGATAAGATGATGTCAAAAATTGATGAATCACATAATTATTTGGATTTGTAATTGATGTTGCTAAAATATTTGTTTGTGCGGTTGAATCCATAATCAAGGAACCGCTATTGATTGTTAATGAACCTGTGATTAATGCTGAACCAGTAACATTTAAAGAACCTGTTATTGTTTGTCCTGAAATAAACACGTTTGAACCGGTTATCGCAAATGAACCTGTATCTAAATCTGTTAGTATTTTATGTGTATTAATAAAACCGCTACCTGTAATGTTCAAACTACCTGTCAATTGTGTGTTACCAACTTGATTTAATGTACCATCGTGTTTATAAGCTCCGCTAATATAAGAAAACGAACCTGTCTGAGCCAAAAATGATGCTGAACCAACTAATTGCATATTACCTGCAGAAACCAATAACGCACCACTCACATTTGATAATGTAGTGTTCGGTTGACCAGGGATACCCGCGATATTGATAGACCCCGACGATACAAATATATCTGCAAATGGTCTATCTAACGTACCAAGAGTGGCACCTCTTGCTGTATTAGGTACAATATTACCACCAAGGGTAGTTGTACCTGAAATAACAAGATTACCATCTATTTCTATATTGTTATTTGTAGTCCAACCCGTGCTTGTTTGATGAAAAATTGAACCTGTAAGGAGATTACCCACACTAATTTGACTTGTAACACCTGAACTTACTATAGGTAATACGTCAGTAGATAAAGGGGTTGTTATTGAGGGTAAGGCCGATATTCGTTGATCAGTTGCCATTATATTTTAATTTTATTATTTGATTCTTGTAATAAATAACTACCATCTTCATTGAGAAGAAAAATAGTAGACCAATTATTCCAAAATCCATTATTTGTTAAGTATGTTGATGCGTCATTTCCCGATGTAAAGATTTGTCCTGCAGCTTTATTAGCAAAATATAAAAAAGAACTCTCATCAAAATTTTTAGATCTGTAGAAATCCACTGATGCTGTCAAACCAGAAACTTGTGTAGTTGTAGAGTTATCAGGAACGCTTTTTGCAATTACATAACCCGTTGATTCATCAGGTCCCATCCACCATTTAACTCCACCATAATCCAAATCATATCTTTCATTTGAATTGGAAATTGCTAAGTGTCCAACTTCCTCTGTATCAGGTATTGTTGAACCAGTGTTATAAGCGAAAAGCCTTGTTGTAGCCATATATCATAAATATCTTCATTTATAAATATCTTAATTTTAAAATTGGTGTGGTTGAACCTTGTCTAATGAAAAATTCCATAATTTATAAATAGTTTTATTTTAACAAGGTGTATTATTAATTGTTATTGTTATTGGTCCGCTACAAGTTCCGTATATATCTATTCTACTTGTTTGACTTCCACCGCCACCTGTGGTACAATATGTGTTACCAAGTGAATCCGTAACATGTACATAAACACCTGTATTAAATGGATATGTAAAATAAATGTAGAAAGGTTCTGTCGAATTATTACTAAAATAATAACTATATCTTCCCGAACCTCCATTTACAATACCTGAATATGTATTTCCACTCACATGTGTTGTGATATTTTGTCCAAGATAACTCATTCCTTGTATAACTTGTGAAGTGTTATTTATTATATCAAAATTAATTGTATAACAAACGAATGTAGGAGTTGGTGTTGGTGTCGGCATTGTTTGTGTTGGCGTTGGTGTCACACTATGTGTTGGTGTGTTTGTCACACTTACAGTTGGTGTAGCAGTCATTGTTGAGCTAGGTGTATGTGTTGGTGTATTTGATAATGTAATACTTGGTGTTGGTGTATTAGTATGAGTAGGTGTAACAGTTACTGTAGGTGTTGTAGTTGGTGTAATAACTACCGCACTTGAACTTGGCGTTGGAGTACTTGTAACACTTACTGTAGGTGTAAAACTATGAGTAGGGGTTATGCTTATAGTTGGTGTAGGAGTTGATGTCACCGCTATAGTTGTTGGGGTCGGAGTTGGTTCACCACCCTTATCATATACGGAAATAACAATAACATCATTTGCATTAAGAGATAAACCAGTTAGAGATAATGTATCTTGATTCAAAGATATTTCAGAAATTGTTACGATATTATTTTTTGTTACAATAACGTCAAATAAATTACCGCTACTATTATCGAATAAAATATTTATCACATCACTACCAGTACCTGTTACGGAAGGGTGTGAATATAAACCACCATAGTTATTAGCATTAAGAGGGAATGCATTGAAATCTAATACTTGAGTAGCGCCACTAATCGTTAATCCGGTTACTACTATACCACTTGCATTTGTATCATTATGAATAAGTATTGTAGGATTTGGTGGATAAACAAAATATCCATTATATGTTAAAGTATTAAATTCAAATTTACCCATTTCTTGGAATGGAACACAATTTTGAGTAAATAAATTCATTGTAGTTCCTGTTGATTCCACAAAAAATGTGTCTGTGGCACTTGTATTAATAAAAGTATAACCATCAGCTTCAGGTGTACCTCCTTTCCACAACGTTGCCTTCAAAAAAACAGGATTAACACCTACTTGACTATAAAAAGTTGAAGTAAAAGTTATTTCTATATTATGAGAACTAGGATTTTGAATTTTGAACTGATTCAAATCAAATAAAACCGCTTCTGCGCCTGTACCGTGATTATCACCACCATAAATCAAATAAGGCGTTCCTGTATATGGGTAAGTATCCATACTTGGACCTGCGCAAGTACCCACGTAATCATAATAATTACCGCCTGTTACTTGAACAGCATTGGAGTCCCCACTATTACTTAACATTATAGATGGGTTGGAAATATATGTTATTGTATCAGTGTCTAAACCGTCAGTAAAAAAATATTCAACGACCATATAATCAAAATCGAACGTAAAACCTGACGAAGGAATTGAACCAAAACCTGTTGGTGTTGGTGTAGTTGTAGGTGTTGGTGTCATCCCTAAAGTTGCAGTTGGCGTTGGTGTCGCTGATACACCTAATGTTGAAGTAGGTGTAGGTGTATGACTAATTGTTGGGGTTGGAGTATTTGTGTGTGTTGACGTAACTGTTATAGTAGGCGTCGGTGTAACGGTACTTGAAACACTTACTGTAGGTGTTATAGTGTTTGTAGGCGTTGCAGTCGGCGTTAAACCTTGAGTTACCGACGGCGTAGGTGTAATTGTAGATGTAGGTGTATTAGTAGGTGTACTCGTTGGAGTCGCTGTTGGTGTTTCAGTTGGTAAAGGAGTATAAGTAAAACTTACAAAAACAGGTAATCCTGTTCTGAAATTACTTACACTACCACTTGTTAAATTTAAATCAGGAGCATAAAATGTAACATAGGTAACTCCCGATTCAGAAACTATGTCTACTCCTGATGGATCACCACTATATGTAACACTTATACTATCTTGACAAAATGTAACAAAATATATAGTATTTTCTAAGTTATTGAAATATGTTTCTTGATTAGTTCCATAAGCATCAATCATTCCAAATAAACAAGTATCAAATGAATTTGGATCATAAGTGACATCACCTGAAATATCAAGAAAAACTATTGAATTATTTGTATCTGATGGTTGAGTAATAGGTGTTGATAATAAATTATATCTTATTCCTGTACAAGAACCAACTACATTTGTTGTAGTAGGTGTTGGAGTTGCTGTAGGCGTTAAACCTGGTGTAACCGTATGAGTAGGAGTTATACTTGGAGTAATCGTCACAGTTGGTGTTGGAGTTGGAGTTAATGTCGATGTTGCCGTAGGTGTTAATCCCGGAGTTACTGTCACAGTTGGTGTAACAGTAGGTGTAGGTGTATTAGTCGGAGTTGCTGATATGTCGATAGAACGTAAAAGATTAAAATCCTCAACGCAAGGTCCACCACATCCATATATATTAAAATTTGGCATTATCTCTGTAATATATTTATGATAAATATGAACATAATCTAAAGGTTGTTCATAATATTGTATTTGTTTTATGTTGAAACAACAAGTTCCTTCGTGAACTCCTCCCATTAAACTTGGACCACCTCCCCAAGATTGAACAAATGGTTGATATCCTCTTGTAGAAGGCACAATTTCAATCCAATTTTGTTTTTTGTAGATTGGGTTTCCATTTAAATAAATTTTTAATTCACCCATTCTATCTTGTAAACCATTCCACCACTTTAAATCTAAATTTTCTATTAATTCATATTTTTCAGTTTGTCCTGAAATAATTGCGTTAGGATCGTTGATTAAAGTTTTACCTGAAATCATATCGTTCCAACCCCCTCTGTTATTTACATCACAATAATCATAATGATTATATCTATTGAAAACAATCGAAATGTTGAAATCAGTAGTTAAACCTGAAGAACAAATTGTTGGTGTTTCATCTGTATCCACATAATAATCATAAGAATAACCATTTGTTGTATCACAATCACCAGAATATCTTACTGATACCCATCTTATTTTTCCTTCGGGTGTAAATTGAAATGAAAGATTATTGTCTGCATATTTTGATATGTCATCTTCACCTCTTACACCAAAATAATAAAATGTTCGTCCTTGAGACCAATCTAAACCCATTCTATTAAAAACAAAATCTAATGTCCACCCACTTTGTGTTCTTCTTTCTAAAATAGGGTCACAAAAATCATCACCTGAACCTGTATTAAACTCATAAGCCCAAGGTTTAACATTTAAAGCGTCAGGTTGAGGACAACAAGCTCCTGAATAATATGTGGTCGCTGTGAATGGTTCGATTGGGAAATCGGGAGTAGAACCTGTTAATGTCCATCCAGATACAACAGCAAATGAACTTTCACCATAAAACCATTTAGACTGAGGATAATTAACATTACCTGTGAAATATTGTGAATCTGTCCAAGGAGTTTTATTTGATTCCGCAAAAAATGGTGGGTTAATAAATTGACTTATCCCTAAAGGACAAGCAAATATCGAAGGAGTAAAACCTGAAATAATTTCAGATTCAGTAAAACCTGATAACAATGGATCAATAAAAAGGGAATCATTGTAATTTGAAATAATAAAATAATGAACTTCTCCTGTTATACCTATAAAAGTAAAAGTATCATTATTTAAAATAGTGTTTTCATATGATAAACCCCCAAAAGTATCGAAATAATTAATCCAATTAGCATAGTCAATTGTAAAAGATAAACCCGAATAGATATAACTTGAATCGTACGTGCGGTAATCAAATTCATTTATTGAAATAGTATTTATATTACAACTATATCCTAACATACTTTCATTAATTTTTAATGATGAATATGTAATAGGAGTATTAAAATTGATAACCTCAGTATCATAATCACCTTGAACTGGTGATAATTGATAATCGAATAATTCTGAATAATCTACCCTAATATCTAGTTTAGACCCATAATAATTTAAAATATTTTGACTCGCCATGTTATTATAAATATCTTTAGTATTTTTTGATATTTATAAAAAAGCATATTTAGATGAATAATTTTATAAAACAGGTAATCGAAGAGAAATTTGCTTCAAAAGCACAACAAAGATATTTCTACGCACAAGCAGGAAAAGGTGGTAAAAAGGGGAAAAAATGGTCTAAGTGGGCGAAAGAATTCTCAGATAAAACAGACTATGAAAAAATTCCTGAAAAAGTTGAAAACGAGGAAGAAGAAGTTGATGAAATTGTGGATAGCAAGGGTAATATAGCAAGAAGTAAAAAACCAACTGATTTAGCAACAAAAGGTATTTCAGATACAAAAACAAGTGATGAAGTTGCTCAAACAGCATATGGTCAAATGGGTATTCACGGTATTGGTGGTACACACACATCATTGAGATATTGGGCGGAAGGTAAACAACCTAAAGGAGATATGGTCGAAGTTGAGTTAGATAATAATTTGGGAGCTGAAGAGACTATTTTGAAAAACAAGACATATGAGGAAGCTAAAAGATATTTTATAAAAGAATTAGGTTTGGATGAAATAGAGACTGAAAAAAGATTAAAAGAAATGGGTTATGATCCTAAATTACCTGATGATATGGTTAATTTAGTTGAAAATCCAATGAAATTTATGGAAGAATATATTGAGAACAAACTTAAGAAAAAACAAGAAGATGAAAATGATGTTCTTTCCAAACAAAAAGGTAAAGAATTAGACAAAATAATAGTTAGACAAATTGAAGCTTTAAAACATAGTATGGATAGTCATAATATTTCTATAAATGATTTATTAGATTATCTAAAAAAAGAAGATGAATAAAGATTTAAAAGATAGGATATTTGAAATTCCGCACGATATTTTAAGTAAAATCAACCATACTATACTTGGATTGAATGGTGAAACTGTTCACGGTATAGAAAGAGCTAAAAAGTTATTAGTTGATAAGAAAGTGAAATATGGCCAATTGAAAAGAATTATTCACGATCTACAAAACATAGACAAAGTAAAGGAAAGAAATAAGTATGATTTGATGGGTGGTGAACTTATGGATAATTGGGCAAAACAATTTTTAGATGGACAAAGAGATTTTGTTAAAGATAAAAAAGAAGGTAGAAAAAATGCTGATGAAAGGGGTGCGATGACAGGAGAAAGAAAAAATTCATTTTTAAAAAAACATACCAAAAAACCTGATTTTTTACCTCCATTGAATTTGATAAAAAGTAATTCACACAAAACATCTGTTTCGTCTTTAAAAATGGGTAAACTATTTGAAGAAATAAATAAAATAAAAAAATTAATAACATATTAATATGCCAAATACTGAATCAAATCCAAGTTATGATTACGGTAAAACCAACATTTCACCGTTAGAAGAATTAGCTAATCAATATAGAAAACAAGAAGTCGCTATAAACGATTTCACACCAGATAAACCATACGCAGGTGCTAATAAATCATATGAGTCAGAAGCAAAAGCAGCAGTTACACCTGTTGATATTAATGTAAGAAATTCTGAAATAGCAAGTAATCAATTTAGTGCGACCAAACCCTATGGTGTTGGAAACAGTACATTGTCTACATCAGATGCAGAAACTGCTGTGACCCCAATAGATATATCGATAAGAAATTCTGAAATAGCAAGTAACAAATTCAGTTCCACAAAACCATACGGTGTTGGGAATAATAGTTTATTTGTACCTGACGCTTCTACAGCGGTAACACCTATCGATATTCAGACAAGAAATGCTGAGTTGGCTTCTAATTCATACAATCCTAAAAAAACATACCCAGATTTCGCAACATCATGATATTAAAAAAACTTTTTTTAGAACTTATTAATGAAGCACCTAAAGATAAAAAAACTTTAGATGTTTCAAAACAAAAAAAATTGGAATATGCTGTAATAAACAGACATCCTATTACATTTGACTATAATGGACCTAGAAAAGGTAAAGATAGAGTTAAAGCGGGAGGTAGATTCGATGCAGAAGGTGTTACTTTAGGATATAATAAAAAAGGTAATTTAGTTTTACGTGCATATATTGATACGCCGTCTCGTTCCAAAAGAGGCACACCTAGTGATGTTGGTAATGAAAAAGCCAATTATGGATGGAGAACTTTTTTGGTTTCAAGAATGGGTAGTATTGTGGTTTTAGATATGAAAACATTCGATGTCAAAAGACCAAAATATAAAGGTGCAAGTGACAAATCTATGTCAAGTATTATTGCAACAGCTTTGTGGACTAAAAAACCTGAAACAAAAAAGGTTGTAAAACCAACAAAAGCAAAAACGGAAAAACCTGCTCCTCCAATAGAAAAACCTACACAACCTGAAAAACCCACACCGCCAGTAGAAAAACCAATACAACCAGAAAAACCAACAGCAGAGCCATTACCGGAACCAAGTCAAATAGAGAAACCAACAGAAAAACCTGAAGTTCCTCAACAAAAGGAACCAGTTGAACCTGCGCCTCAAGTGAAACAACCTTCAGTTGAAAAACCTGAACCTATAGTTTCCAAAACAAAAAAACCGTTACCACAACCTAAACCAATAGAGAAACCTTCCAAACCAGAAGAAGAACCTAATGCAGGTGAAGAAGAAGATAACACATTGAAAGAGAACATAATGAGAATTAAACGTTTAATGTTATTATAATTTTCGTTATTATTATAAAATAAAATATTTATTAATATGCAAGAAGGAACAGGAACAATATCCGCGAATGACTTAATGTCAAAATTAGTTAAAGCCAAAAAAGTTATGAATATGGTCGATGGCGGAAGTTACCAAAAAGGAAATGTAGACGAAAGTATTTTAAGATCAGCACCAGAAGAATTAGCGGGTAGATTACAAGAATCTTCAGTGCCTCAACAAAGAAATTTAAATAGACCTGTAAGTGGTCCATTAAATATGGATAAAATCCAAGGTTCAAAATTACCAGATGCAATTAAGCAAGCAATGATTGACCATCCTATTCAACCAATTCCACAAATTTCATTAAATGAAACATTGGATATGGATTTTATAAAGGGAGCAAAAAGACTAATGGAACAAGAAGGTCTACCAACAAAGAATTCACAATCTCAAAGAAATAGTAATACACAGGTATCTTCAAATGTTGATATGAAAGCAATCGAAGTTTTGATTGAAAACACAATTCGTAAAGTATTGGATGAAAAATTAAATCAACTTTTAACAGCTCAACAAACATCATCAATCAATGAAAATCTTGTATTGAAAGTTGGTGATTCTATATTCAAAGGAAAAATTACTGGTGTAAATAAAGCTAAGTAATTTGTTTTTTAATTTTTTTTATGTATATTATTGACATATAATATTACTTAATGTCAAAAATCAAAATCTTAGCAATACCTTCTGATAAATTCGGTGTGGGTAAATTCAGAATGTTAGATCCATTTAAATTTATTGGTGATAACTTTTCAAATGATATACACGTAGATATATCATTCAACGCTCCTTTAGAGGATAATTTTTTCAAAGACTACCAAATTGTAGTTTTTCATAGCTTCATACATCAAACAAATCACGAAGATAACTTAGCGAGAATCAAATCATTGAAAGAAAAGGGCATTATAACCATTATGGATATAGATGACCTTTGGTTTGTTGATCAAAGACATCCAATGTATCAAGCTATAAAACAAAATAAAATAGGTGAGAAGAAAATTGAAATGATGAAATTAGTTGATTATGTTACAACAACAACTGAAGTATTCAAAAAAACAATTAGAGAAAAATTAGGATTAAAAAATGTAGAAGTTTTTCCTAATGCTGTTGATGAAACGGAACCACAATTTCAACCAAATAACATTCCTTCAAATAAAATAAGATTTGGATGGTTAGGGGGCTCATCACATTTAAGTGATATAGAATTACTTGCAAACGGTATCTCAACTACTCACAATACATTCAAAGACAAGGTACAATTTGTATTGTGTGGATTCGATATTAGAGGTTCTGTAACTGAAATTAATCCACAAACAGGAGAACAAAGAAAAAGACCAATCCAACCTATGGAAACTGTTTGGTATAAATATGAACAATATTTTACCGATAATTATAGTGTTTTAGATTTGGATTATAAGAATTATTTAATGAACTTTGCTGAAACTCCATACGAGGATAGTGATAAACCATATAGAAGAAGATGGACGAAAGAAGTTAGTATTTATGCAACCAATTATAATTTTTTTGATGTATCTTTGGCACCACTTGTGAATAGTGTATTCAATAATAATAAATCTCAATTGAAAGTTATTGAAGCAGGATTCCATAAGAAAGCATTGATTGCCAGTCAAGTTGAACCCTATACTATCGATTTAATTTCGGCGATGGATAATGGACAATTTAACGATAAAGGGAATGCTTTATTAGTGCCTGAAAATAGAAACCATAAAGATTGGGCAAAATGTATGAAAAAATTAATAGACAATCCAAATATGATCGAAGATTTAGGTAATCGTTTATATGAAACTGTTAAACACAAATATTCATTAAGTGTAGTGTCAAAAAATAGAGTAGAGTTTTTTAAATCAATCATAAAATAGAATCAACATGTATTATCAAGTTACAATCGGTTATGAAACCGAACAAATGGACAGAGAAGGAAACCCACGTATTAAAAAAGTAAAATACGTAATCCAAGCCGAATCAGTAGAAGAAGCAACTATTGTTGCTGCTAAATACCGTGAAGGTGACGTAAGAGGTAGCGAAAGTTTAAGTGTCGCTAAGTTTCCAATTGAGTGTGTAATTGATGCAAAAAACACACCTGAGTATTACAAATAATAAGCATTAAAACACCGGTAGAAATATCGGTGTTTATTTTTAAAAAATCATTTTAATGGAAAAAGAAAATATTGAAGATTACATTAAGAAATTAACTGAATTTGAATCTCAATTAAGTGGTGATAATCCATCTAATGCAGATGAAGAATTTATTAATGAATTAAATTCATTATTGAATCAATTAGGTAACGATATGCAATCTGCTTATCAACAACAAAGTATGATAACAAAAGTTAAAATTAAAAAATTAGACCCTAATGCGGTCATTCCCAAGTATTCAAAAGATGGGGATGCTGGTATGGATTTAACAATCACAGATATTAAAGAAAATACCAGTTTTAGTATTACATATGGTTTTGGTATTGCAATCGAAATCCCTAAAGGTTATGTTGGATTAATTTTCCCACGTTCATCAGTTCGTAATCAAGATTTAATATTATCTAATTGTGTGGGTGTTATTGATAGTGGTTATAGAGGAGAACTTCAAGCCACATTCAAGAAGACACAAGGTTTAGATAGTTTTTCATACAATGTTGGTGATCGAGGTGCACAAATTATGATAATTCCATATCCTCAAATTGAATTTGTTGAAACTGACAATTTATCTGATACTGAAAGAGGTGCCGGCGGGTTTGGTAGTACTGGTTCTTGATTTTTACTATTTACCGATATATTTATATTAAATGGTAAATAGTAATGAAAATAAAAATAGGTTCTATTATAGGTAATTGGGAAGTAATTTCCGAAAAATATATTAAAGAAAATATACAATGGAACGATTGTGTTTGTATATGTGGTAATATAAGACCAGTTCGTAGTTGGCATTTAAATAATAATAAAACATTTAGTTGCGGTTGTACAAATATAAAAGGTCGTTTTAAGGCCGTTTGCGTTGGTGATTTATCATTATCTTATTATAATTCTTTTAAAAAGAATAGATCTAAAAATAAAAATATATTTTTTTCTGAAGATGTTACTATGGAATATCTATGGAATCTTTTTATTAAACAAAATAAAAAATGTATATTATCTGGTATTGATATTACGTTAAATCCAAGATGGTCACAACAAAATCATTGTAGAAAAACTGATATAAAACAAACAGCATCCATTGATAGAATTAATAATAATTTAGGTTATATTGTTGGAAATATACAATGGGTACATAAAGATATTAATAATATGAAAGGTAGTTTTAGTGAAGAATTATTACTATACTATTGTGAACAAATTATTAATGTTAAATTAAAAAAGTAAGGGATATTTATGTAATATGAATTTACAAGAAAACATATCACGTATAAAGAAAGTAATGGGTCTTAATGAGGGACTTCATGATACATCTTGGCAAAACGAAGAAGGAGATAAAATAACTCTTTTAGATTTATTGAATGTAACCAATAATATACCTGTTACAAATATTCCCGTTGATAAGTTAAAACATATGTTATTAACTTGGGACGGTGATAATAGTGAAATAGAAAAAATAGAAATGGCTAATTTAGATTACCCAATTTTAATATTTGTAAATAATGAAGGTCATATTCTATCAATAGTCGATGGACACCATAGAGCACAAAAAGCGGTAAAACAAGGATTAGAAACAATAAAATGTAAATTAATTCCTATCAATTCTTTACCTAATAATGTTAGGAGAATTTTTAAACATATTAAATAGATGATATTTATAAACAATAAACGGAACAATTAAAACTATCAATTTTGGCTTATAAAACAAAAACCAAAACACCCCAACCACCCGTAGTAGCAGAAGAGAAAAAAATATCACATAAAGATAGGATTAGACAAATCATAAAACGTCCTAAAGAAAAGTTCCTCACTAAAAATCAAGAAGAATATTGGCGCATACTTGGTGAAAGCCAAATTACATTATGTTTCGGACCAGCAGGTGTTGGTAAGTCATATATTGCGATGAAACGTGCTGTAGACTTATTATACGACGATTCTAACAAGTTTGAAAAGATTATTATAGTTAGACCTGCGGTGGAAGCTGAAGAGAAATTAGGGTCACTTCCGGGCGGTTTAGAAGAAAAATTGGACCCATACATTTATCCATCATATTATTTGTTAAATAAAATAATAGGTAAAGAAGCACGAGAAGAATTGAAAGACCAAGGATTTATTGAAGTGGCAGCTTTGGCTTATATGAGGGGATGGAATGTAGATAATACAATTCTTGTTTTTGAAGAGGCTCAAAATGCTACACCATCTCAAATTAAATTATTGTTAACTCGTATTGGTTTTAATTCTAAATTTTTTATATCAGGAGATCTTGAACAATCTGACAAATATAGAGACAAAACTAAATCAGGTCTTTATGATGCCAAAGTTAGATTACAAGACGTTAAAGGTATAGGTATATTTGAATTTAGTAATCAAGATATCGTACGTAATCCAATCATTGGAGAAATATTAAATAGATACGATTAGGGGTTTACTTATAACCCCTTTCGTATTATATTTAGATATGGAAATTTTTATAAGTATAGATGGGGTTTTAAGAAATACCATCCAAAAATTTGACTATCATTATAACGAAGCTTACTTAGCTGATGATGTAACATTTGAAGAAGAAAACACTTTTGAATATGGTGTAACTGAGCCAATTCAAAATGATAATCTACTAAATTCTTACAAATTTCAATCTACAGAAGAATTTGAACATTTTCTTTTCATCGAATATCCAATCGAGATATTTGGTCACGCAGGATTAAGTTATTCCACAACATTTACAGAATTACATAAATTAATGTATGAAAATCAACAACATTCATACACGTTAATTGGTTTGGATGAATTGGGTAAAGCTAAACCTGGTACATTATTCTTTTTATCTAAAAATGGTTATTTAGGTAATCATATTAAATTTATAAGAAGCGAAGATATTGTAAATCAATGGGACAAATGTGATGTATGGATTACGGATAATAAATCCATATTAGATGCTTGTCCAGAAAATAAAATTGGCATAAAATTTAACACTTCATATAACCAATACTTTACTTATAAAACAGAAATAAGTAAATTATCTGAAATACAAGAAACATGGTTGAGTTATTCGGGAAACACTACTACATTGATTTCGACGGAATCACAGACAAATGTAGAATAAATAAAAAGAAAACTAGAAAAACATCAGTTGAATCTGAAGACGCTGATTCTATTGAAGTAAACATTTTTAAATATGAAATTATAAAAATGTGTTTAGATAGAGTTTTAAATGAATTCGAGGAAGTTGATGAAGAAATGGGTGTATTTGCACAAAAGGACACAGCAATGTCATTCAAATTGGCATTTAATAGTTTAATAAAAAGCGATATAATAAAAGAAGATGAGTAATAATCAAGAAAACATAGAAAAATTAGAAACGGCTTTAGGTAATTTAAAAACCAAAGAAAGTGTTATATACTTTTTAGTTTATGATACAAAAAATAATGCAAGAGCATCCGTTAAACATATCTACGATATGGCTCTGACATTAAAAAATAATGGATATATCAGTAAAATATTAGTTGAGGAAAAAGACTATTCTGGTGTCAGTTGGTTAGGTGACACATACAAAGACATTCCAGTAGTTTCAATTAAAGAAGATAAAATTTTATTATCAATTGAAGATACTATTGTTGTCCCTGAATATTATGGTAATGTGTTACCGCAATTATCATCAATGAAATGTATTAAAGTTTTATTGATTCAACAACTTGATTACATTTATGAAACATTACCAATTGGTAGTAGATTTAGCGACTATGGTTTCGATAAAATAATCACAACAACTGAAGGTGCAAAAAAATATTTAGCTGAATATTTTCCTGAATCATTAATTTTTATTGTTCCACCAATTATTGGTGATAATTTTAAACCAATTGAATTGCCATTAAAACCATTTGTAGCAATAAATTGTAGAGACAGAGTTGTACATAAAAAATTAATTTCAGAATTCTATTTGAAATATCCACAATTAAGATGGATCACATTCAGAGATATGGTTCAAATGTCCTATGATGACTTTGCACATAATTTAAAAGAATGTATGGTTGCTTTGTGGGTTGATGAAGATTCAACATTTGGAACATTCCCATTGGAATGTATGAAATCAAATGTACCTGTAGTTGGTAAAATACCAAACAGGGAACCTGATTGGTTAAGCAAAAACGGTATGTGGACATATGATATGACCAAAATCGTAGACATTTTAGGAACTTATATTTTAGCATTTATCGATGGAGTTGAATTAACAGATGAAGTTATTCAAAAAATGAAAGATACTTTATTACCATATCAAACAGATATTACACAAAAGAACATAGTATCAATTTTCAGTTCATTACTTAATAAACGAGTAGACGCATTAGAAAGTGCATTAGAAAAATTAAAAAAATCAGAAACTGTATGAGTGAAACAAATATCACAGTAATAATTCCCGTACACACAATTGAAGGGGATTATGAAACAATGTTAAAAAATGCAATTGCATCTATTGAAGATTTTCATAACGATGTAAATGTTATAATTGTGTGCCCGCCATCATTGGCAAAAAAATTCGGTAATTTATCTCAAAAATTAACAATAGATGTTATTGTTAACAATTTAAAAACAGATTTTTGTTCACAAATTAATTTGGGGATCGATAGTTGTAAAACAGATTGGTTTACAATTTTGGAAATTGATGACGAATTCAAACCGGTTTGGTTAAAAAGTATGCATCAATATATGGATACTTTTACTGATGTGGATGTATTTTTACCTATAGTAAAAGATGTAAAACCTGATGGTAAATTTTTAACATTTATGAATGAATCTGCTTGGGCATATGGTTTTACTGATATGCAGGGATTCATCGACAATGAAGTATTGTTAGAGTTTCAAAATTATCAAACAAGTGGAGGTTTATTTAAAACCAAAGTTATTATTGATAATGGTAAATTCAAAGAAAATATCAAATTAACATTCAATTATGAATTATTATTAAGATTGACTCATAATGGTGTTAGAATTATGACCGTTCCCAAAGTTGGTTATCAACACGTTAATTTCAGAGAGGATTCTTTATTTTGGTTATACAAGAATGATGATACCGTTAAATTAAGTGAGGACGAAGTTAAATTTTGGTTAGATACAGCAAAAAAAGAGTTTTTTTTCAAAAATAAACGAGATATAAATTATGTAGCGTCTTAATGCCAAGAAAAAGAACCCAAAAAATATATTTTGGGGAGGATCAAGAACAAGCGGTAGTAAGGTATTTAAAATCCGAATCCGAGGAAGAAAGAAACAAGATATTCAACGAATATTTACGAGAACCCCTGATAATAATGGTCGAAAGTATTATCCGCCGTTATAAATTATATAGAAAAGATATGGAATTTGAAGAGATTCATAACGACACTATGTCTTTTTTAATCACTAAAGTAGCTAAGTTTGACCCTGACAAAAACCACAAAGCATATTCTTATTTTGGTACAATCTGTAAGAATTACCTTATGGGGGCAATTCAAAAAGACACCAAAGAACAAAATAGAAGTGTTTCGTATGATGACATTTCCTCTGATATTGAAGAAAGGCCTGAATTAACATATACTATCGATGAACACATAATTGATTATAGAGATGTTATAATAAAATTAACCATTTCACTTGAAGAGTTTATTGAAAAAGAAAATTTAGATGAAAACGAGAAAAAGTTAGGTTACGCTTTACTTGAAATCTTTAGTAATTTTGAAAAAATATTTGAAATTGGTACAGGAAATAAATTCAACAAAAATCTCATTTTGCTCTCATTAAGAGAGATGACATCGCTGTCAACCAAAGAAATACGTATTTCTTTGAAGAAGTTCAAAAAAATATATAGCGGAATTTTAAATGGGTTTTTAGAATAAAGTATTTATATATATGAGATCGACTAAAAACAACATAACATTAGATGTTGAATCTGCATTAGCATTAATGCAAGAAATCTATAATGACGTGGTTGAAAATAGAAATACAGCCTCAACTATCTTAAGAAAAATGATGAGTTTTATGAAAGATGCTGAGGATATGAGTACAATTGGACCAGTTATAAAAGAACAACAGAAAATACTGAACGATTGTACTGAAAAGAAAATTTCCCTTGTAAAATTACAGGGTGTACTATTGAAACAAACTCAAGGTTCGGGTTCAGGTGGAGGGCCTATGGGTAAATTAACATTATCCGATGAAGATAGAGCTATCTTAGATAAATTGGTAAATGATGGTAGTAATAATAAAAGTGATAATTACGAATTATAATGCCAACTCAGAACGAACAACAAAATCAAATATTATCACAAATAGAAGTCGTTAAACAATTTAACGACTTTTCAACTATTTCTACTTCCTCTACTACAAATTCTTTATTAAATGATTTAAAATCTAAAATCCCCTTTTCAGGTAAAAGATTGGGTGATTATGAAAAGGATATAAACAAAACAGTTAAAGATACCACAGACGATTTATTCAAACAAATTATCACAATAGCGAATAGTTTTATTGCTACATCAAATTTTATTAATAACGATACTAATGTATCACCAGTAAAAGATTCTTCTTATAATAGTAAAACTATTTCAGGAACAACTAAAACAAAATTATTTTCAACTAATAAATTACAACAGTACGCTCATCAAGCATTAGATGCTACAATGATAGCAGCACCAAATATTGTAATGAACGATATCAAATCAGCCCTTTTTGCGGGTGATGGTATTTGTGGTACAAATTCATCAATAATGATAGATGAACTTACCATTGCTCCATCTGAAATTGATTTTTTCAATATGTTGCAAATTGACCCGTCATCAGCGACAGGACAAATAATGTACGAACCACAAATTCCTGCAACAGGTAGAATAAAATTTGATAGAAAATTATACTCTACATTCACAAACCCAACTTACGATTTTTATGGTTTAAGTAAAAAGAAATTGTTTACTTTGAATTGGAATTCTAATAATCAATTATGGAACGTAACAGGGTTAACGCAAGGATTATCAGGATGGACATTCGATGGTTTTGTTACAGGACAAACGGTTTATTTTAGTGATTTATTCAATGATTATTATTCAAGTATTGAATATCCTAAATTAGATGATGTGATGAAAAAGGCATTGCTATTAACATTACAATCAGATAGTTCAGCTACACCTATTTTTAATGGGGCATTAAATGATATGAATAGATTGTTGTCTAAATTATTTGCTGTTTGTGGTGCAGGTGATGGCTCAGGAGGGGATAGTTCAAATTTAGTGAATCAAACCCCATCAAGATTATTTAATGAAAATGATCAAGATGTTGATTCGTATTTCGATTTTAACAATGTTGAAGGAATAGATTTAGACGAAGAGGATGCAAGAATAAGAAGAGTTTTGAGATTTACAGATTGTAACAATTTTGAAATTCCAGTTAACACTTCTATCAATCAAGATTTCTCTTATTTAGTAAATAGAAAAACAACGGTTGATGCTGTTAATCAAACAATAGAAAAAGCTGCAGCAACTTCAGCATCACAATCTAATAGCTCAATACCTAAAGAAAATTTCCAAATAAATTTATTGAATAATTATATTTTGAATTTACCTAAAGCTATGATTGGTTCTATTTTAGGACCAAAAATGTTTTTTCCTTTAGTTGTAGTTTATAAAATTTATGTGGCCGGTGTTAATAGCTTTTTAACAACGAAAGATTTAATGAAAAAATTATCTAAATTATTCGCTAAAATTATTAACGATTTATTTTGGAGATTCTTGAATGAATTTTGGAGATTGATTAAAAGAGATTTGTTGAAATTACTTTCTCAAATTGTTGCTTCAATTATTACAAATAAAAATAAACGTTTTTTGTCAATAATAACAAGCTTATTAGCTATATTGAGAAAGTTATTAACTGAAGGTATTAATTGTGAAGATTATTTTGGTATGATTATCACAACTATTAAATCTGCTTTGAATGGAACAGGAAAACCTGATGGTAATTTACCCTTTCCTGATGTACCGGGTTTTATTTTGAGTAATGCTTATTTATTACCTGGTTATAGTCAAGACAGAGCTTTAATGGGAATTATTGGAAAAATGCAAAAAGCAGGAATTAACACTAATCCAATATTTGGTGTTCCAAATGATATTATTCCTTTTGTTAAATCAATAATTGATGGGCACACAGAAGAACAAGATGAAAATGGTTTTGCTAAAGTAAGTAATAAATTGATAGTTATACCTCAAGCAGGTCCTGTACCTCCATTAGTGATTCCGCCTGGTGCGTTAATTCTATCGGGTAAAGTTTTTTAAAATGGAAAAAGAAAAATTATTAAAAATAGTAAAAAATGTTAACGACACTCCTAATAAAGATTTATTAGAAGCAGCTAACGATTTATATACTGAATTTGAAAAAACAAAGCAGTTAATAATTGATTTGACAAGACATTTAGATAGTGTAGAGGTTTCATATAATAAAGTTAATAATGAATTAAAAAATAGACAGAAAAAATAATGAAAATTATAGATATAGGTCAGGTTATTGATAATGTAGATCCAAAAGGAATTGGTAGAATTAGAGCAGCTCGTTATAATGATAAAATTGGCGTTTTAGAAAATTCTATTGATTACGTTAAATGGGATAAGAGAGACCCATTTGTTTGTATTCCATTTTTACCTACTAATATAAATTTCATTCCTGAAATAGGTCAATCTGTAAAAATTATAAATTACGATACTGAGAAGGATACTGATAATAAAGAATACATAGCAGGTCCATTCACAACATCTCACGATTTTAATGACCAATCTTGGTCACAACAAGTTGAAAATACTACTTATGGTAATTCAACACAAAATAGTAAGGATATTTTTAACCAAACAGGTGAATATATAAATCCAAATGGTTATACCATTGAAAATTCTTTAGCACAAAAATCGGATTACGCTTTATACGGAAAATATGGATCTGACGTAATTTTTACTGAGAATGGATTAGTATTAAGAGGTGGTAAATTGTTATCTAAAGAATCCGCAAATTCGAGTGAAAAAACTTTGTTATTATCATTTCCATTGATGAGTAATAAAGTTTCTAAAATATCCTTGAAAAAATTCCCGTATACTGCTTCATTAACATCTGTCGATACTACAACTACTAAAACAGAATCTAAGTTAATGTCATATATTATTGAATATCAGATAGATAATTTAGCTTCACCAACAAGAATCGATTGGTTTTTATATAAAATTGATAAAAATAAAGCAGGTAACGACTACAATACTAATAATTTCATAGGTTATATCCCTTTGAATAATACCATAACTAAGTTATTGAATACAGACGGTACGACTACTACTCCTACTTTTTCAACAATTATAAATACTCCAAATGGTTATGACCCAATTGTACAAACTTATATTGATATTCGTGATACCCTCTATATGTTATCCACCGATGGACTTCAAGATACATTACAAGACACAAAACAGTCGGGAGTGTTATTATCAAACAACCCATTATATTCAAAATATTCAACAGATAATTTACATCCGTTTTATTTTAGACCTTCAAATAGTTTCATAAATTTAAAACCTGTAAACGATCAAGAACAAAAGAATAAAACCACAATTTTACAAAATATCACAATTATTGGAGTGGGTCCTGAATCTGGTTTAATTTATGATAAGGTGAATCCGAATGCACCTGTAAGCACACAAACAACATCTACTGATTATTCCAAGATAGACCCAAGTTCAGATGAGCAAACATTTGCGGCCATTACATCTGATAAAATGTATTTTTTATCAACTAGCACAAATGAGACAAATTCACCTATCAATTTTGACGAATTGGATCCTTATGAATATACACAGGATGATTATATTCAGAGAATTGAACCAAATACATACTCTACAGTTAGAGGAGATGTTTTATTAAATTTCTGTAAAACAATATATAATTTGTTCCAAAGCCACGTTCATAATATGGCTACACCACTTATTCAATCTGACCCAAATTTCATAGAATTACAAAAACAAATCAATACTTTAGAAAATGACATGTTAAATAAGTCAATTAGAATAAACTAATTGATATTTATAAATAAAAAGATGTCTTATTATCGTTCATATTTTCTTAAGAATAATACCATTATAAGTAATGCTCTAACAAATACAGCAAAAAATGCTGATACCAATATTTTTTATGGAGTTAATTACTCAAGATACTTATTCCAAGTAGATTTTGGCAGTTTACAATCTTTAATTTCAAGTGGATCTTATGTTATCAACCAAAACACAAAACACACTTTAAGTCTAAAAAATACAATTTTTGGCGATAGTAATTTATTAAGTCAACCTACAGGAAGCGGTATGGATAGAGCAGTTTCGTTTGATTTAGTACTTTTTACTATTCCTGAATATTGGGATGAAGGTGTTGGTGTTGACTATGTCGTAAATCCAACCACATTAACTTCCTCAGCGTATGATGCTGCTATGGGAACGGATGTTGTTACGAGTAAAGATTACACGTATAGTGTCTCACCTTCAAACTGGTATAACGCTACAACCTTAAGTGGATGGACAACGCTTGGAGTTTATGTTAACCCAAATGTTATCCAAACAATACATTTTGATAATGGAAATGAAGATATTAATGTTGATATTACAGATTATGTAAATAGTGTTTTAACAGGTGGAACAACAGATTATGGTTTAGGGCTCGCATTTGCACCGTCGTATGAAGAATTATATTTATCCAACCCACAATCTGTCTCTTTTTTTGGTAAGTATACTCAAACTTTTTATGAACCATATGTTGAATCTTTTTTTGAAGATACAATCTTGGACGATAGATCGAATTTCATTTCAGGTATCGAACAAAATCTTTATTTATATGTGACCAAGGGTAGTAATTTCTATGATTTAGATACGGCACCATTGGTTGATGTTACAGATTCTAATGGTAATGTAATTGCGGGATTAGGTGATTTACAGTCAATCAAAGTAAAAAAAGGTGTTTATAAAATTACATTTGGAATGACAGGAATGATATGTGACGGAAGAAGATTTTATTTAGATGTGTGGAAAAACTTAACTATAGATGGAATGACAGTTCCAAATGTAACACAAAAATTTATACCCAATCAATATAGTTCTTTGTTTTCAATCGGAGGTAGTTCAACAGATTATCAAAGATACGCAGTACAATTCTACGGTATTAAACAAAATGAAAAAATAGACCAATTAGAAAAAAGAAAAATTGTTGTTAGATTTAGATCGATTGATGTATCTCAAACAGAATTATTTCAAAATGTTTTCTATAAAATTTATATACAAGAAGGAGCCAGTACAAGTGTCATAGTACACGATTGGACTCCATTAGATAGAACAAACAATGAAAATTGTTTCTTCTTAGATACAACTTATTTAATTCCAAGAATTTATTATTTGGAAATAAAAGCAGAAATAAACGGAGAAAGTATATTTTATAAAAATGTGATACAATTTGAGGTTGTATCGATAGATTAAAAATATTTATTATTATGGGACAATTAATTAAAATTACTGAAGGACAATTAAAAAATGTTGTGAAATCTCTAATTAGAGAAAATGATGAATTGAATGAATCTTGTTGGGAAGGTTATAAAAAAGTGGGCTACAAAATGAAAAATGGCAAAAAGGTACCTAATTGTATTAAAGAGGCCTCAAGTCCTGCACAACAAGCAGCCATAGCTATTCATATGAAAGAAAAGGGTATAAAACCCAAAAACGAATCCGAAAAAGAAATGTATGAATCTATGGAAATAGACGAAAGTAAAAATTGCCCTACTGATCCAGCAAAGTGGGCTGCGTCTAAGGCTGCTGCAAAAGCGAAATTTGATGTTTATCCTTCAGCATATGCCAACGGTTGGGCCGCAAAAAACTATAAATCAAAAGGTGGTGGTTGGAGAAAATGTAAATAATATGTCTGATATTATTCAAGAAGAAATAACAAAAATTAGAAAAATGATGCTTTTAGAAGAATTAGTACAAGATAAAGGTACTAAAAAACTAAAAGAGACCTTAGATATATTAAAAACTAAGAAAAAAATTCTATTATTAAGTTGTTCAAACAGATATAATTGGAATGAGAAGGATATTGATACACCAAAATCAAAAATTATTGCAATGTATCTGAAAGAAGAACTTGGTGATAATTGTGTTTTTATGGATATTTCTGAATTAAAGATATTTCCTTGTGAAGGAAATGTTTCAAGGAAAGATGGTAATCAATGTGGATTAAAAAAAGCATTACTTGAAGATGATAAAAAAAATCCTTCAGGTTACCATAGATGTTGGGCGAGCGTCAACAATAAATCTGACGAATTATGGAAAGTTTCAAAAGAAATTTTTGAAAGTGACGTGGTTTTATTTTTTAGTTCTATAAGATGGGGACAAACAAATATGTACTATCAAAATTTGATAGAACGTTTAACTTGGATTGAAAATAGACATACGACATTAGGTGAAAATAACATTGTAAAAGATATTGAAACGGGTTTTATATGTATTGGGCAAAATTGGAATGGAGAAGAGGTTACTAAAACTCAAATGAAAGTGCACGAATTTTATGGTTTCAAACCAAATAAAAATTTGTATTGGAATTGGCAATATACTAAAGATGTTTATGATGAATCTGAATCATCGTATAAAAAAACATATGAGAAGTTCATAAATAATATGGATTTATAGAATATTTATTAAAATGAAAATCATCGTATCAAAAGAAGATAAAGAATATATCGAAGAGTCAATTAAATCAGGCGAAGTCCTTAAAGAAGACCTTAGAAGATGGTTCAAAGAAAAATGGGTAGATGTTAGTAAAAAAGTTAACGGTAAACACCCACCTTGCGGTAGAAAAGATGCAAATGGTAAATCATATCCAAAATGTAGACCGTCGAAAAAAGTATCAAAAGAAACCCCCAAAGTGGCTTCCTCATATGATAAAAAAGAGAAACAAGCTATGACAGCTCAAAAAAGAAGAGCCGAAAAAAAACACCCGAAAGTAGGAAAGGGTAATAAACCAACAATGACACATTATAACGAAAATGACAATATTATGGAACAAACTATCAAATTAACTAAAGCTCAAATTTTGGAAGCTATTAATTCAGTAAATGAAGTTGAAATAACACAAATACCAAAAAATATCGTTTATGAAGATGAGATAGGATCAGTACAATCCACTTATTTCATTGCCGAAGATGATTTACTTAATGAAGCTGAATATCACGGAAAAAAAGTTCAATTAGGTAAAATTATGCAAGGTGATATTAAAAAATTTAAAGTATATGTGAAAAACGACAAAGGTAAAGTTGTTAAAGTAAACTTTGGTTTTGGTGGTAAATCTGCTCACGGTAAAAGAATGGTTATTAAGAAAAATAATCCTGAGAGAAGAAAATCATTCAGAGCACGTATGAAGTGTGACAATCCAGGCCCACGTTGGAAACCTCGTTATTGGGCTTGTAGAACTTGGTAATCAAATTAATTTTTGGCTCGCAATATAATATACTCTATCTGACGCATATAAGCCTTTAGGGTGAGCTTCTTTCTTTTCCACTAACTTACCCATCTGTATCAAATGTACGTGATTTTTGAGGTCTATACCCACTAAATAACGTCCTTCCCACTTTTCATAGGTGGTCTCTCTAACATATTTACCATCGTCGTCCAATTTAAGATATTTTATTATCTCATCTTTTTTTGTTTTACAAGTAATGCCCCTTTCATCAATTAATTTGATAAGAACATCTAATCTTAACTTACTGTAATCTATTTCACCCATAAAACAAATATATGAAATTTATTTCAAAATATTTTTTATTCAGGAAAAAATATATTATATTTAAAAAAAATTAATTTATGGAACATTGTAATGATTTTAGTAAAGACCTAACTTTCGGGAACGAAGGTGAAAGAGAAGTAGCCGAAAAGATATTCGAAAGACCTGTGAACTCAATTGAGGTAAAAAAAGATAAGGTTGCCAACGCAACAGGTAATATTTTTTTAGAATACGAAAGTAGGGGTAAATTGAGCGGTATTATGAAAACTGAGGCAGAGGTAATATTCTATGCAATTGATGAATTTCCTGGTGGTATCTATTTGTACGCTGATGGCGCAAGAGAAATCATCGAACATTATAAACCGACATTAACACGAGTAGGTGGAGATAACGATACAAGTAAAGGAATATTGATTAACATAACACAATTATTTACTACGAATTTGAGAAGAATAAATCATATAAAAAATCTATTCAAATCTAAAGAAACAGTTTAAAACAAAAAAACCCCCGATTTCTCGAGGGTTTTTTTTATGATACCAATTAAGATTATCTTAATGTATTCAAATCGAACACTTGGATACCTTGTACATTAATCACACCAAAGTAACGGTTGTTTACCATTTTCTTCGCGTAACGAGTCATGATACCTTTGATTGGTGTCATTGTAAATGGATTGTACATTGTTGGAGTTAATTGTAAAGGTACATATGGAGCGTAGATATAACCTGCGTCTAATAATGACTTACCTTTGTGTCCAATCAAAATTCTGTTTGGAGGGAAGTAAGGGTCACGATAAACTTGGTAACGACCACCTAAAGTACCGATTTTTTCAATACCCATGTTGTATTGATCTTGCTCAGGTTGAGCATTTGAAACGTGGAAATATTCTAAGTCATCGAATACTGCAGAAACTTCTGAAGAAACAACTACCCAGTTTGCACCACCTCTCAAGGTTGTTTTATGGATTTGAGCTGAAATTTGGTTGATTTTTGTAACCAATGTTTGGTTCCAGTCTTTTTGTGTATATGACTGTAACGTGTTACCATTGTTTCCACCATATTTCCATCCGTTGTAGTCCCACTTAGCAGTCCAAGCAGCACCTTTTCTAAGGTCACGTAAAATTTCACGGTCAACCTCAGCAGCGATTTGCTCAGATAATAAAGCTGTTAATTCAGCTTCAGCATCGATGTTATGGAACGCACTAACGTCTTGAGCCAATTCAGGAGACCATGTAGCTCTTAATTTTCTTTCAGTTACAGAAACTGTTACTGATTGTAAATCAAAAGAAACCTCACCAATTTGATCTTCGAATTCTAAAGTATCATAAGTTCTGAAACTTAATGAAACACTTGATAACGCAAAACTACTTGGTAAAGCAGTTGTAGTGAAACCTGATAATGGAGAATATCCTTGTAAGTCAATTTGAACATACATTGAACCAACTTGGTCAACGTAGTCGTTATACGTACCTGTAGGGAAGCTATTGTTTACAGTAGCTTTTTGACCGTACTCAACAATACCTTTACCGTATTTTTGAGTTACAATGTTAAAAGGAACTGCAACTGCACCGCTACCAAAGTTAACGTTAACTGTTGTTGAAGCCAAAAACTCTTCAGTATCCATCACCATACCGTTTGGTCCAATCAATTGACCTTCAGCAGTTGTAGAGAAACCTGTGAACTGACCGATAAGGTAAGAAGGAGTTGAAGTACCAGTGATTGTTGTGATATCTACAGTTGTACCAGAACCGTTGCTGAAAGCAATGATTGCACCTGGATTCAAAGTAGTTGAAGTGTATTGACCTTTAGAGTAATCAAACAAACCAGTGTTAGGATCGTCACCAGCACCACTCTCGTAAAAACGATCGTATAAGTTTCTTGGATCAGTATATCCTTCTTCAGGAGTTGTTGAGATACTTGGATATCCATAAGGATCATAATGCGCGCCACTATTCTTTCTATCCTGAATTTTAGGAATGAAGTAGAATAATTTACCGATAGGTAAGTTCATAGCTTGTACAGACACGATGTCGTTAGCTAATAATTTAGAGAACACACGACGAATGATAGGGAAAACCACAGTCTCGAAAGAACCAGATGAGTCAGACACAGCTGCCTCATTGATTAAATAAGATGCTTGGTTTTCGTATAATTGTGCGATGTTATCTTTTTGGTGACCGTCAAGACCTTCTAAAAAGCCTAAATCGTCCCATTTTTTGATGGTATCTTCTTTGATAACTCTCAAGTGTTTTAACCCGATGTTACCAACCATACCTGATTCTAATAATGCTCCCATTTTGTTGTATTGTTTTTTTTTTATTATTTTATTTTTGACATCAAATCTTTCATTCTTTTGAATTGTGGATTTTCATAAGCTTTAGCTTCTGAAAGCACTTCAGTAGATGACGATTGTGGAGTCGCAGAGATTTTACTTATAACTGATTCGGTAACAGTAGTTTTTGTACCTAATTCAGTTTTTATTGTGTTATACAAACCTTTAGATTCGTTTAACGTAGAAGCTGAATCAAATCTCTTAAGAATATTCATCTTCTCTTGTTTTGTTGTTGAATGTTCAGTGAATAAACGAGTTGCGTAAGCAAGATTCGCATTAAACACAGCTACTTCATTTAATTTTTCTTTGAAAAGAACTAAAGCTTTTTTATACTCAGCATTTTGTTTCTTTAAAGTTTCAACTTGTCCTTTTAATTCAGACTCGTTCATTTCTTCTCTTTTGTTTCCTGCGTAAGCAACTTTTTTACTTTTTAAACCACCGTGATATCCGTGACCAAGAGTACGTGAATTTTCATCCATATCTTGTTCTTTTGATTCCTTTGGTTCAGTTTTGTGACCACCTTTCAATACATCACCTTTTTTGGCTTTTGTAAAAGGTTCATCGTCACCAACCTTACCTGCGTGAGGAGCTGGATCGGCGTGTTTTTTATCTTCTTTGAATCCACTGGATTGTTTTTTGTATTTGAATTCATCAGGATGGTTACCCTTAGCTCCTGCGTATTCTTCTTCATCCATTTCGATTTCGTACATTGACTCTTCTTCAGCTGGCATTTCTTCTTCACCCATATCACCATTGGTTTGGAAATTTCCTTCCATTGGTGCCATAGAATCAGTAGAACCCTCCCAATTTTCGTCAGCTTCCATTTCTGGTTCAGCTTCTTCGTCATCTAATTTGATGATATACTCATCCTCACCATCTTCAAATTCTAAATTTCCACCGTCCTTTTTAACTACGATACCATCTTCAGGTTTCATAGCTTTGAAAACTTTAAGAACTTCATCATCAGAAGCGTGAGTCATATCCATAGTATCGTGATCTTCTTCGTGACCAGCATCATCAAGATCATCCATATCGGAATCACCTTCTTCTTCTGAATCAGAATCTAAATCATCAATACCTTTTGATGGTTCATTATCGAGGTCTTCTTCATCATTTTCAGCATCATCGTCGGCGCTAGCTTCTTCATCTTCGCCTTCTTCGTCTGACATATCATCTTTTTCCTCTTCTTCAGGAGCTTTCTCTTCTGGTTGTTCTTCCATTGGAGTCTCTTCCTCTTCTTCCATTGATTCTTTAAGCAAGTCGCTTAGTTCTTGTTTCATAGTTGAAGCAAGTATACCTTTTGCATTTTGCTTAACAGCTTCTTCAAGGTTTTGTACTTGAAGTAACGCTTGTTCTAAAATTGATTTTTCACTCATTGTAAAAATTTTGTTTTGTTATCTTATAAATACTATGAAATTTATAAAAAATTAGTTTCTTTATATTTGTATCGTTAAAAAACCCCTTATTTTGCTAAAAAGCTGTTTAAATTGCCCATCAATCGTTTCATTCTATCTTCAACCACTGGTTTTTCTTCAACTGCTTCTTGATATTGTTCTCTATCCGCTAAGTCTTTGAAAACATACGCACCAGGAGTTGATGGTGATGATACCAAATCAAAACACACTAGTTCAAAATCATCTTGAACTATGTTTTCACCTTTAACTTGTTTTAATGAACCAACGCCACGAGAAGAAATACCTAATGTTGCACCATTCATTAATAGCATAGCAGCTTGATCACCTCTTGTGCTAACTATACCCATTTTTTTCCAACCTGGTGAAGTGTAAAGTTTTATTTTACCCATTAACATTTTACCTTCCCACCAAGTTTCTAAAATAGAATGTGATACTCTATCTAAATCGATTAGTGAAGATGAAGGGTGATTCAACTCATTTAAAGCTGCACCTTTTTTTATAACGGCTTGGTATTTTTCATTCTCTCTTTTGAGAATGGCTTCGGGATAGATTCTCCCGTTTTTATTTGGAGTGTTGTATTTCTGTAAAACAGCATAAAGGATAAGGTCTTTTGAAAAGTCCATATCCTTCATTTCCTGTATTATTTGCTTATTTTCATCGGGGGAAACATGACCTGCGTCATATTCAACTAATATACCCCTACCGGTTTCTTTTGGTCCTAATACCTTCATTTATAGAATTTATCTCTATAAATACTTCAATAGTGGACTATTTTTTTGTTTTGTAAAAATTAAATAACATTTTATCAGATAAACCATCTTCAATAATGATTTCCATAATATTTTTCATCAAATTTTTAATTTCCTTCGTTTTGATATCGAATTTATCGTTAACATAAAGCGTTATCTCCAAATTCATAAATGACCTCTTTTCTAATTTAATACCTTTCGTTCTGATATCTAAATCAACAATATTTTCTTGTTTGAAATATGGATTTTTTAAATTATGAATCGATGATTTAATTTTTCTTTTTGACTTGGAAATTATTGCATCGAAATCTTCAGTTTCATTTTCTGGTTGTAACCAAGAATTTAGTTTAAGATAAATGGTTTTAAGATTTTTGAAATCTACGGTACCATAACCGATTTTTACATCGTTGTAAGTACCGATGGGTATAAATTTACCTGTTTTCATTAATTTTTTTCATTATAATCACGTTTTATGGTGTAACGTAAAATATAAGAAATTTTATTTGTAATTCCAAAAAATAATTATATATTTGTGAATATATTTATTAGTATGATTATTATTGATGTTACAAAAGAAAAAAGTATTGAAACTGCATTGAGAACTTATAAAAATAAAGTTCAAAAAACTAAGCAAGTTCAACAATTGAGGGACCGACAAGTATTTGTAAAACCTTCAGTTAAAAAAAGAACGGAAAGGTTAAAAGCGGTCTACGTACAACAAAAAAGAAATGGTCTCGATTAATCAAGACCATTTTTTAATTCATTCAATCTGTAGTAATTGTATCGTGATGGATGCATTTGAGAAACCTCATCTTTTACCGCCTTTAATTTGTTGGATAAATCCGCGTCATTTGATTCACTTATAAGTGTTGATACTTGATTAATAATCGATTCCGATAATTCATTACTTTTAATAATTAAATCTTCGTAAGGAATTGATAAAATATTTTTTAACTCTTCTTTTTGTGATTCAGATAATGTGTTAGAATATAGTACGTTAAAGTTGTTTGCTAATACCGCATTTAATAAAGTTTCATTAGGAACTAACGTTGAGTCTTTTGATTCCTTAATTTCTTTTTTGGTTGTTAAATGTTCAACTAATTTCTTTTTAGCTTTAACTTTCTTTTCAATATTTGATAATAAGTTTTTTTCAGATAAAACATCTAAAGATTCGTATAATTCATTAGGTTGAGTTTTGATATCACTTAATTTACTTTTTAAAGATTCACAAAACATATTTAATTCATTCCAATTTCCTATTGGTTCACCAAAATATGTACTTAAACCTTCAACATATAATTTTGCTATTTCTTTATCTTCAATATATTTGTTTTCAATTTCTTCATAAAACAAATACATTTCTTTAAAACTTTTGTTTTCTTTAATTGTTGTTAAAATATTTTTAATCTCAGCCTTGTTTTCATTGGCATAAGATTCAGTTAATTTAGTTAATAATTTGTTTTTTATTGTACCGAATTTGTTCATTTTTAATCGTTTAATAGATTGTTTAATTTATGTTCTATTTCATAAATATTCTGTTGAGCCTTTTCCATATCAAATAAATCTTTGAAATTTTCTTT
>Ga0007857_1000028_pt1 | contig 44408 bp, 57 predicted proteins | sample CryBogCBH10Oct08_FD_71210 | JGI IMG/M metagenome (GOLD analysis project Ga0007857, IMG submission 71210) | Freshwater microbial communities from Crystal Bog, Wisconsin, USA - CBH10Oct08 | ecosystem: Environmental > Aquatic > Freshwater > Lake | place: Crystal Bog, Wisconsin, USA | collected... | reverse complement strand
GTACCTGGCGACTACGCCGGTACAGGATATGACAAAGGACACATGGCTCCCGATGGCGACCTATCATGGGATGTTCAAGTAGAGTACGAAAGTTTCTTGATGACTAACATGAGTCCACAAGCAGGTTCACTGAATCGCGGTATCTGGAAACTACTAGAAACTAGTGTTCGTGGTTGGGCAGTTCAGCGCAATCAATCATACACTGTTTATGTAGGTGGAGTATATAATGCACAAGACAAGAAAATCGGCAACGGCGTCGTTGTTCCGCATGGTTTTTACAAAATTGTTATCAATAATCAGACCAAAGAAATAGCAGGATGGGCATTCCCTCACGTTGCTCCTTATCCTAACTTAGGTAATGACTTGACCAAGTTCCGTTTGCCAATCAGTCAGATTGAACAAGCAGGTGGTGTACAATTTGCTTTCCCTCCAGGAGCAGTTGAACTAGCACCAGGTAAAGAATGGCCAGTAGACTTTGGCGCATTGACAAATGCAAAACGTCAAAAATGCGGTGCAAGCGCAAGTGCTGATTAATCAACACTGACACTCACAAAAAAAGCCCCTTAATCGGGGCTTTTTTATTTTGTAGCGTTTTCAAATATCTTTTTCTGTATCTGATACCATTCAATCCATTGATCGGATTTTACAGCACATTGATAATAAGTAGAATAATTAACATTCACTGTATCTGCAACATCACTAAGTTGCGCTTTATCTTGTAACTTCTGTAAGTCAGGGCAACGTTCTAGTGATTTGCTGCTAGGACTATCGGGAAACTTGGCAGTTACCCCAACTGTTGTGCTACAACCTGTTAACCAAATAACTATTAAACATATTAATATAGCAACAACTATACCTTTAACTGTATCTACCCAAGTATATTTTTCATCTGTATCGTCATCAATCATACTGCACCTGCAATGTTAATTAATCCATTGATACACATGTTAATTGTATTCAAATGGTTTTGCTCAACTTGAGCACTGTTGATATTTAATGTACGCTGGATATCTAATAATAATTCTTTGTACTCAGGGACAGATAGTTTACCCGCCTTTACCAATTCAGTGTATTGGTGGATTGTGTCAATCTCACTATTAACTGCTGGGTTTTCGCTTTCTACACTATTGAGTGTAAATTGAATTTCTGATAAGTCGCTCATTTAGGTTTGCCTCCTTCAATCATCTGTAGTTTGGCTGCGTTGTCTTCTAAGTTCTTAAACTTGATTCTGCAAAATACTTCACTGACTTTACCTGAATCATACATCTTACTAAATCCCTGGGCCATTTGATTTAGTTGAGTACTAGCATCTTGCATTGGTTTATTGTGTGGAAGATTCTCAGCATAGAACTGTAATGCAGTTGTTGCATCTGCAATTTCCTTGCTGTTGATTTTGCTTAGTGTTTGGTCATTGCAAGAATTTTGACTTAGATTAGCTTTGACCCTAATGTCAGTTGCTAATTTATATTCATTGCCATCATATTTCATTAAGAATGCTTCAACTGTTGAACATCCAGTAAGTATTATTAGTAGAAACGCTAATATACCAAGTATTACTCCATATCTCATTTTGGTGCCTCCGCTGCATCATTGTGTGCTTTGACGAATTCAGGAGGAATTACACAGGATTTATTGTATTTTGCAACTTCTCGTTGAATATATTCTTTATTGACTCCTTGACGTACAATAATGACTTTTTCTTTTTGTTTTGCTTTTTTGTCTAACTTGTCGTTAGCAAGTTTGCTTTCTTGTTCTGCTTTGTCTACTTTAGCCTGAATTTCTTCTGCTTTATGTCTCCAGAGTAGTTCAGTCTCATATCCGCCCTTAAAGAAGGCGCCACCTGCTAATAATACAAGTGCTAGTATATGAACCAATATCATGTATGCTTCAACAGCGGGAAACCATCGCTTGAACAAGCCAGATAGTATTGTTGAAATTAAAAACAATACGGCTCCAAGACCTAGGACGCCGTCAATGAATAATTGAAGATAACTGTCGGGTATAAAGTGTAGGAAGAACATACACTTATTTAGCGAAAAAACTAGACCCTTTCAGCCAATCATAGTAAATTTGGAAACCTTCAGCAACGTCAATTTTGGGGTCAAAATTAAAGTCTCTACGTGCAGCATCAATATTCAATGCCCCGCGACTTGGGAAGTCTAAATCCCTGTTTCCTACAATAATCTCACCTTGACCCACGATTTTTACAGCTAATTTGGCTGCATCAAGTAGTGTGTGACTATGACTTTTTGTGATATTGTATGTTTTATTGTCTGTATTATCGCTCAATGCGGCTGCAACGATACCGTCTGCTGCATCTTCTACAAACGTGAAGTCAAGTGTTTCACTGGCACCGTTAACATTAAGCGGTTGTCCTCGCATTGCACGGAGGATGAATTTTGAAATGACACGGTCTTCCACGTCAAGTGGACCATATACAGCAGAGGGGCGTATAATAGTATGAACAAGATTAGTACGACGGCTATAGTCTTTAACAAGCCATTCGCCTGCGAGTTTGAGGATTCCATATTGTCCTTGTGGTTTACATTCATAATCTTCTTTTACATCATCGGTGAAGTCACCATACACCATTGAACTACTGATATAGATGAACTTGCGTACTTCATATTTGTCACAGGCTTCCAACAAGTTGAGTAACCCTTCGCTCATTGTACGACTACCAAGTGCAGGGTTTGCATTAACTACCTTCTGTCTCGGGAAGCTAGCCATGTGAATCACAATCTCTGGCTGTTCAATATTAAAGATGCGATCCATTTCTTCCGCATTAGCAATATCTCTTGAGTAGAATTGTAGATTCTTGGTATCAATCTTCTTTAGTCGTTCGCCCATGAGATAATTAATTTCATCTTGTGGGATGATGCCGTAGTTTGTTTGCGTATCAATTACTGATACGATATGACCTTGATCTTGTAGTCGCTTGACTACGTTATGACCAATGAGTCCCAGTCCTCCAGTAACCAGTATACTGCTCATATTTTCTTCCATCCTTTAATTGATTTTGATTTACCTGTAATAACTTTTGATAATTGCGCTCTGTTTAGATTATATCTATTAACTAATTCTTTACGGGTTGCGTTTATTCGTTCACCAGTTTTTATATTTTCAAAAATGTATATTGTTTGATCCGTCATCTTTTCAATTCTAGAATTTCTAATATTTTCATCAGTCCAATTTTTTATTGCAGCGGTTCTTTTCTTTTCCTTAACTTCTTCTCTATTTTGTACCTCAGTTTGAAGTATGCTATGTTTTTCTCGCAACACGGGATCACTCCATGTTTTCTTGCTTGATTTTTTTAATTTTTCTTTAATTAGCGGGTCGGCGAGTGTGCGTTTGCTTGTTTGACTAATTTTGTCTCTTACCTCAGGTTTATTTAAAGATTCTGATATCGCTTGTATTCGTCTTTCTCTTGATTCATTATCAGTCCAAGCTGCTTTTGTCTTGGCACCGATTTTTTTCCTATCATCTTCTGAGAAAATATATCCGCCACCGCCGTCACCTTCTTCAATTCTTAAATTTGCCCATATCTTGTTTCCTGTGGCATCTTTAGCATTAACAATATCCCATAGATTGCTGTAATATCTTCCCATACTTTTTATTTCTTCCTTATCGGAAGTCTGTAAAAGTATCTCAGTTTTGTGTTCATTTCCATGCATTTTTAGGTGCCTCAGCCAGTATTTTCCAGAGCCGTTGTACTTTGTAACATCATTTTTTGTGTATCCAAGATACTTTAATCCTGTTACAGCATGTTCTTTTAAATATAAGGTGTAAGTAATCATAACAATTTCCTTGTTACTTTATTTATCTTCCTAATCCACCTGTTACTAGTATGTTCATTTAAATTTTAACTCAAAAAATGTTGCTTGCTCAGGAGTAAGATATGCTTTGATTGTATAAAGATACCCGTATGCTGTATGGTCAAAACTTCTAAACCACATTGGTTCAGGGTTACTGTTCTTCATCACATACTTACCCTCTTCTGTTTGCTGCCACTCGTATATGGGCTGTGAAACAAACAAGTCTGGATCTTCACAGTCACTCATTCTGATTTGTTTCACGACATATTCCATTATACAGCCATTTTTGCTTTTAATTGTCCGTGACTTTGATAGCCTTCGAGTGCAATGTCTTGCATTGTCATTTCAAATATGTTGGTCTTTTCAGAGTTCAACACCAATTTAGGTGGATGAAATTGTGTTCTAGACAATTGCTCCTTGACTTGTTCAACGTGGTCTTTGTAGATATGAGTATCACCGGTGGAGATAATCAACTCACCTACTTGTAACCCGCAGTGATGTGCAATAAGATGTGTCAACAATGCATAACTTGCAATGTTAAAGGGTAAGCCCAAGAACACATCAACACTGCGTTGATACATGTGGCAGCTTAGTTCTTTGTTCTTGTTAACATAGAACTGACAAAGAATGTGACAAGGTGGAAGAGCCATTTGGTCAAACTCACCTGGGTTCCATGCACTGATGATATGTCTACGACCATTAGGATCTTCAATTAGACCTTGTAATAGATTTTTGAGTTGATCCGTCTCTTTGACATGGAAGTGACCTTCTCTGTTGTATTGACTACCGAAGTCGTCCTTAAACGTTTCCTGTGAATGATAGACTGGCGTTTGCCAGCGACGCCATTGTACTCCATATACACGACCGAGGTCGCCCTCAAACTTCGCTTTATGCTTCCAATATGGTGCAAGCGCATTTGGCGTCCAGATTGTTGTGGTTCCATCACGACTACCGTGGGTGAGTTCTGCCAATCTACGCTCATCACCACTTCCCTCAATAAACCAAAGTAATTCACCGACAACGCTTTTCCAAGCAAGTTTCTTAGTGGTAATGGCAGGGAATCCTGTACGCAAATCAAAGCGAAGATTACATCCAAAAACACTATAAGTGCCAACACCGGTTCTATCATCTTTGTCTTCTCCGTTTTCTAAAATATCTTGTAGTAAATCTAAATATTGTTTCATGGTTATAGTTTAACAGTGTTGTTGTATGATTACAACTATATTGGCAAAATGCCCTGAGTTTTAATCAGAGCATCTTACCATTGACCTATTCCTCCTTTAGGATCACAAGTCAAAACCTTACAAATTGCCAAGTAACTTATCAGTCTCTGGTTGAACCGTTTCTGCGATAGTTTGTACATCAAAAACGAAAGAGATGCTTATAGCCACTGGATCAAGCTCGTTCAACTTACGGTTGACAATCTGCTCAATCTCTTCTGGTTCTAAACCTTGTTTCAATAAAGATTGTATGTTGATGGTATGTTGTTTTTTACCAATCATCTTAACAACAACTTTCTTTATGAACTCTACGGGAACATCACTCTTTTCAACGTCCAGAAGAATGTGTTCCCACTTTTTAATATATTCTGGTGTTTTCTTCATTATGTACTTATGCTAGGGATTTTGCCTTTGCAGGACGACCTCTACCTCTTTTAACTGGTTCAGCACTTGTTGTTACTGTTTCATTAATCTGTGTTGCAGTTGGAATTCCAAGCATTTCATTTGCTTGTTGTTCTAGTCGTGCGCTTTCAGCCAATAAACCTTTTGCTTCTGCTGCCATGCGTTGTGCTTGTGTACGTAAGTTATTTGCTAATGCAGTATCACCTAATACATCTTGGCTACCTGCAATACCTTTTGGTGGTGTCTGTGCTGCATTGTTATCACGCATTCTTTTAGCAATTTCTGCTGGGGTTTGCATTCCCAAACTAGCATCCATGTCAGCAAGTTTTTTAATTGCTGCTTCACCTTGTGCCATTTCATTAAGAATAACATTCAATTCACTAAGTTTAATTTTAGTGCTTGGGTTGGGTGTCATTACTACTTGTTCAGTTTGAACTTTCTTAATTAGACCTTCTTTGTGCAATACGTTCAAAATATATTTGCCATCAGCCGTATGTGTGCGACTTAATGCGTCAGCAAGATTTTCACTTTGTTGACCAATCGAACCTTCGATGCATGACATCATTGGATCGTGAATGTGACGATTCAATAATTCAGTGTATGTAACTAGGCACATGTGTGGTTCATTGGGCACTTCACGAAATAGAACTGCTACTTTGCGCTCACCATGTTTACCAACGTGTTTTAAAAAACTCATATAATATCTCCTCAAGGATACTATATTTACATAAGTTTTATTGTGTTAAATTATTTTCCGGACCAGCGCAATTCGTACATCATCGCTTCGCCTGGATCTTCAAAGTAGAAAAAGCTCTCTAGACTAGATAGAAACTCATTATCGTTTTCAGATATACCTATACCATATCGACCTTTGAGTCTTGTAATTACCCAAACATGATTCTCATTTGACATTGGAGTAGATGCTTTTACAAAATGGCGTGGAATGGGAGAGATTTCTCTCTCACCAAACCAAACATATGGATCAAGTTCTCGCTCAATCATTTATGTTCATCGTACACCGCACACTGACCGAATGGGGGTTTTGGGTCAGGGTCACCATGAACGATCCAAGTTGTGTCACAGTAGTCAGGATCACCCCATGAACCACAAGGATATCCGTCAGTGAAAACAATCAAGCGTTTTGGTACATTACCAATTTCTTTCAAGTAGTCAAAGATAACATCAAAGTCAGTACCGCCACCACCTTGTGGTTTGTATTCTTCAATGCTATCCATGTTCTCGCTAGTAAAGTCTTGTGGATTGTACCACTTAGTATCAAAACAGAATACATGAACTTTGTAGCCATCAAACGCATTCATCATGCCTGCGATTTCACCCAAGAATGCTTGTGCTTGTTTGTCACTGATTGACCCACTCATGTCAATAGACACAACAACGTCAATCTCTTCACCCGGAGTCATGCCTGGCATAACTGCATCCATGTGCCAACCTCTGCGAGAAGGACGCATCCAAGAATAGTCAGTACGAATTGCGCTAGTCAAGTTTGTTTGAATCAGTTCACGCCAAGGCATGACTGGATCAGTAACTTGACGAACCAATCGTTCAACACCTACTGGCAATGTACCTGCTTCTGCACTTTGTGCGGCATTGATAATTGCTTGTTTGACTTCTTGACGAATACGGTCTTTTTCTTCTTGTGAAAGTTGAGGACGACCTTTGCCTTTTTGTTCACCATCACCACCTTCACCCTCGTCACCATCACCATCCATGTGGTCGTCAAGCAACTGGTCAATCAATGAGTCAATGTTAATCTTCTGAACATTCTTCATCAAGTCATCATAGATTTCCTCTGCTGCCTTGCCATCATATTTTTGTTCATACAAGCAAGGCACAGTAGTAATGAATTGACCAACTTTGTGTCGCTTCAAGTCTGCGTTAACTGCATAGTCATCAGCAATGTTCCAGATTTGAGGATCACGATGATTACGGCGACCCATGTGATCGTAAACCACGTGCAATACCTCATGTGCTACTAAGAACTCAACTTCTTTAGTTTTCAACATTTTAATGAAGCGGCTATTGTAATAGAATGTTTGGCCATCAGTAGCCGCTGTACTCAACCACTCATCACCATTGACAAGTTTCAAACGAGTAGCCAGGTTACCAAAGAATGCATGACGCAATAATAAACCAATACGAGCAGAGACAAGCATTTCTCGTGCTTCGGCATCAATCTTGGGTTCAGTTGGACCTACAAGATTATCAAATTTTGAATTGCGTGTTTTCTTTTTACTACCAATGACTTCGCTCATGTTAAACCTCTAATTAATTCTGATATGATGATTATAGCACAAACCATATTAAAGCGCAAGTCCACGATAACCTGCGTCAAACGCAATACGAGCATAATGGGCACCTGCCTCAATACAGTACAATGCCATTCCTTCGTCCTTGCTAAATCCTTGTGCGCGGACACGTTGACCAAGTGCATAGAAATATTTTTTACCTGACATATTAATTCCTTAGAAAAAAATGGGGTGAGAACATTTCTATCCTCACCCCCAAGAGTGTCTTGCGACACTAGGGAGTCAACTTACTGTTGACAATCAGTTACCGGCATCAACAATGTATTTGCCGTATTTTTTGTGGAACTCGTCAAAGTTTTTCAATTGAGTTGGTTCAATTGGCAAACGATATGTTTTCAACGCAATCTTAGCACCCATAACGACCAACTCTGTTTCAAAGTTTTTCATCATGTATTCAATGAAGTTGTATGCCATTTCGTGGAACTTTTTGTTGTCCACTCGTTTGTTTTCAATCGCATCCTTCAACTCATAGCACATTGAAATTGTCAATGAGTACATAGCAGAAATTTCTTTGACCTGCAAGTCTTTGACCTTGCCTTCAAGAATGTCTGCTGGTGCGGGCATTTTACCTGCAACTTTGCGGTGAGCCATGAACTTCACAGCAAGACCGTCACCAACAGCACCTGCAACCAAGTTGAACAATGAATCAGTATCAATGTTGTCCTCGTCATTCAACAAGTCAGACACGAAACACCATGAACGAGGTGTAGCGAATGCACGTGAACTTGACTTGGCATCAAATTCGTACATGTCATTTTTTGCGAATGAGAGATAACCAACAACGTCTTTGTGAATGTTGTTGTTCACAGCCCACAACTGCCAAGCATTGAAGTCAGGGCGCATTTCCAAGTGAACGAAACGATTAGCAAGGGGCATTGGCATACGATATGTAACACCTTTATCACTGTCACGGTTACCTGCGGCAACGATAACGACATTATCTGGCAATACATACTTACCAACACGACGGTTCAAGATAAGTTGATATCCTGCTGCCTGTACAGCAGGAGGCGCACTGTTCATTTCGTCCAAGAACAAAATCACAGTGTCAAATTGTTTTGCAAACTCTTTGCTTGGCAAGTCAACTGGCTCAGCCCAATCCATCTTGTTCAAGTCTTTGTTGAAGAATGGGATACCACGAATGTCAGTAGGCTCCATTTGTGCCATACGCAAGTCAATCATTGCGTCTTTAGAACCACCAAGCTCAATTGCTAGTTGTTGAACAACATCACTCTTACCGATACCGGGAGGACCCCACAAGAACACGGGGCGTTTTGCTTTCATTGCTTGTTTCAGTGAACGAGCGGCTTGAATTGCAGTGATTGTGTGATTGTCACTGACGGGACTTGCTGATGCCATTATTAACTCCTGTTGTTGGCTTAGAAAAAATTAAAGAACTTGCATTGTATGCTTGATTTGATTTCTCGTCAAGCATTTTTTACAAGTTTGTCAATGCGTTTGACCATTTGTTTTTCAACATAGATCATTGCACGGGTAGCTAAGAGGCGTTCACGGGCGAACGCTTCCTGTTCCCAAGGACGCTCATGGTATTCTTTTAGAATACGCTGACCGAACCAGAGATTTTTGTTTCGTTTGCTCAATGATAGTTGACCTTTTGCAATTTGCTTAACATGAACCATTTCATGTGCGATACACAAGATCAAGTCACATTCACTAAGACCACCATCCACAAACATTTGCATTTCACGGTCACCTGTTTTGGCAACCATTCCATTGTTGCCCTCACGCTTGCGTAAGCCTGGGGCATTGTAAATTGTTAAACCGTAAGTGCTATTCTCTAACTTCAATTCTTTGGTCAAGAATTTAGTCACGAGGTCAATAACGATTCGGCGTTTGACTGAACTAGTTACGATTTCAATTTTCATACTGTAAGTATAGCAGGTGTTGGATTTATTGTCAACTTTTATTTTTGTAGTACTAAATGCTTAACGGCTCATCTTTGAGAACCTTTATAATTTCTTCTTTTTCAGTAAAGATTAGCCTACATTCTTCTAATACTTTCCTACGTTCCTCAGTAGACAACTTTGTCCATGCGTCAACCGCTTCATAAGAACCATGTGTGATTCCGTGAGGCATTTCGTTGACAATGAAACACACTAAATTTTTCAATGCAAGAATTGTGTTCGAAGGATGTGAACGTGATATAGCATCCATGAAGTCATTGGCTAACACGCTTGTGAAAAATGAACCCGGATTGTACCCATGCACAAGGTAATTGTAGATAGGGTCAGCAAAGTCCTTATCTACTTTATATAGTGCTAGTTTATTCTGTAATTTGTACTTACCGTACTTTGTCAAATTCATACGAACTCCTTTAATAGATTGGTAACATATTCCTCACTACTGTCACCCAAATCTTTTTTGTCTGTATAGACTGCAACATCGCCAAACTTTGCTAGTTTACGACCTGCTGCATCGTTGTCACAAACTGCAACAACTTTTCTATTCAAACAAGTAAGCCAATTGCGTAGGTCAGGACTGGGGTTGTTACTTAGTACTGCTAAAGCACTAACACCGCGACTTGTCAATCTTGCGGCGTCAAACAAGCCCTCTGTCAAAAATACAACATGTGGGGTTAAATGTAAACTTTCAACACCCCAAACTGCCAATGTGGGTTGCTTTCTGTATGTATAATACTTACCTAGCTTGGGATTGTTGCTGGGCTTTTTCTCGCCTGCAGGTCTATATTTTTGATAGCCAACTAGTTGACCACTCAAGTTATACAAGTAAAATGTAGCCACACCCTCATCTTCGTCCATCATAGGACGATGCAGTTCTAAGTCTAAATGACGATTGAGTAGGTGTTCTCTTAACATAACCATATTATACTATGTTTGGGCATTAGTGTCAACCTTTTGAGCTAAATACAAAAGTACTAAGGAATTTCACTATGGCATGGCCCGTAAGCCCCTCAAATGGACAACAAACAACAATAAATGGAACAGTTTTTCAATATGATTCTGCCAACAGTGTGTGGAATCGTGTTTATACTACTATCAACAGCGGTATTACTAGTGTAGGTACTGTAACTGCTTCCGCACAACCCAATATTACAAGTTTGGGCACATTGAGTAGTTTAAATGTCAATGGGTTATCTAACTTAAGCGCAGTAGGCAATGTTACTATTACCGGTGGTTCCAGCGGACAATATCTTCAAACCAACGGTGCCGGTGGGTTGAGTTGGGCAACAATCAATTCAACTGCTATTAGTAATGGAACTAGCAACGTTGCAGTTACTAGTAGCGGTGGGAATGTTGCTGTAAGTGTCGGTGGAACTAGCAATGTATTAATTGTCACAACCAATAGTGTAAACGTAGCTGGTAATTTGAACACAGGTACAGGCAATGTCACTGCAGGTAATGCTAGTTTAGGTAATTTAATTACATCAAACTATTTCACAGGTACATTAACTACACAAGTACAACCAAACATCACTAGTGTAGGTACACTGGTAAACACTACAATGGGTTCAAGTAACGCATTAACCGGGGGTAATCTAGTAAGTGCTACTTACCTAACAGGTACACTGACAACGGCAGTACAGCCAAATATTACAAGTGTAGGTACCCTTGCTAGTTTAACTGTTACTGCAAATATTACATCAGGTAATGCTAACCTAGGTAACTTATTAACTGCAAACTATTTTGCCGGTACGCTTACGACACAAGCACAACCAAATATTACAAGTGTAGGTACTCTAATCAACACTACATTAGGAGGTGCAAACTCACTAACCGGTGGTAATTTAATCAGTGCCAATTACTTTACTGGTGTGTTGACTACAAACGCTCAACCAAACATCACTAGTGTAGGTACACTAGCTAACTTAAATGTAACTGGTAATATAACTAGCGGTGCAAATATTACTTCAGGCAACGCTACTTTAGGTAACTTAGTAACTGCAAACTATTTCACTGGCAACGGGTCACTATTAACATCAATCACTGGTGCAAATATTACAGGTTGGGCACCTAATGCAAACATTGCTAATACAGTTAGTGTTGCCGCACAACCTAATATTACAAGCGTTGGAACTTTAATTAATACTACATTAGGTGGTGCAAACTCATTAACAGGTGGTAACTTAGTCAGTGCTAACTATTTCACTGGTACTTTAACTACTGCTGCACAACCAAACATCACTAGCGTTGGTACCCTAGTAAACACTACGATGGGTTCAAGTAACTCATTAAGTGGTGGCAACTTGGTCAGTGCAACATATCTAACAGGTACGTTGACAACTGCGGCGCAACCAAATATTACCAGTGTCGGTACCTTAACAAACTTAAATGTAACTAACTATGTTAAAGTTGCAAATATACAAGATAGTACAGGCACTAATGCAATCAGCACATATTATGGTAGCCATGCTGGTGACATTGGTATCACCGGTAACTTAACTGTAGGTACTGGCGGAACTGGTAATGTCTCTGCTACTAACTTAACTGGCACATTAACTACAGCAGCACAACCTAACATTACTAGTACAGGAACATTAGTTAGTTTGGCAGTCTCAGGTGAATCTGTATTCCATCAATCACAAGAAGTTTTTGTTGCTAAGACAGGTGCAACCGGTTTAACAGCACATGATTTTAGTACAGGTACAACTTTCTATCATACAAGTATTGCAGGAAACTTTACTGTAGGTCTTACGAATTTTGATAGCACTGCAAGTAGAGCAACTGTAATAGTTGTTGTGTTAGTTCAAGGTGCAACCCCTTATATTGCAAGTAACATTTCTATCAGTACTTCTAGCACTGCAAATTCTACAACAATATCACCAAAATGGATTAACGCAACAACACCTTCTGGTACCGCAAGTAGAACTGAAACAATGGTTTTCACTATTTTTAACAATGGCGGCACATATTCAGTATTAGGACAATTGGGATCATACGGTTAATATTATGCATTTATCAAGTTTAGGTTTAGTTCAGGGGGTAGGAGGTGCAGCATCTCCTGTACCAGTTAGTTACGCTTTTACTAGTCCAGCAACTGATATAGGTCAACCTGCCACGTTTACTTATTCTATTGCAACAACCGGTGTGGGGACAGGTACAACATTATATTGGTCGGTCGTTAACGGTACTTCTACAAATGCAAACTTTAGCGCAACTAGTGGATCTTTTACAATTAGCAATAACGCAGGTTCTTTTAATATATCAACTACCTCAAATGCAACTACTAGTTCAACTTTTACATTCACATTAAAAATAACCACAGTTTCTACTTCAGGAACAGTTGTTTTAACATCTCCTACAATAACATTGCATGTACCAGTTGGAGAACAAATATTCTTACCTTCAGGTAGTGCTAATACATCTACAACGTTTACTGTGCCAGCATATGTGTATAGTGTAAGTGTTGTAGCCGTGGGTGGCGGTGGTATTGAAATCCCTGCAGGCGGTGGTGGATATGGATACTCAGGTGGAGGTGGCGGTGGATTAGGGTACAAAAATAATTATACAGTTACGCCTGGTTTTGGATATTCCGTACAAATAGGATGGCGTGGACCCCCATCAGCACCAGCAAGTGGAGGCGATAGCTATTTTGTAGATGGTTCTACTTGTGTAGGGCACGGCGGACTAAATGGATATGCCAACAACGCCCCTTCAGGTTCATATAGCAGCGGTGGAACATTTGTAGGTGACGGTGGCGGTAACGGCGGTAACGGTGGTCAAGGAGGACCTGGCAACATTTATATAGGTGCCGGCGGCGGCGGCGCAGGCGGTTATTCAGGTGCGGGGGGGAACGGCGGTAATTATGGATCAGCTGGTTCTGGTCCTACAGGAGGAAGCGGCGGCGGTGGCGGAGGCGGTGGATCATACGGAACGGGCACACACACTGGTGGTCCCGGAGGCGGTGTAGGATTACTTGGTAATACCGGTGATGGTTCTGGTGGAGCATTGGGGCAGCCAGGTGGTGCAGGTGGTGCAGGTTCAGGTGGTTCTGGGGCTGCTTACGGCGGTGGTGGCGGCGGCGGAGCTGGCTCTAGCTCAGGAGGTACAGGTGCTGTACGCATTATTTGGCCTGGAAATAGTCGTTCATTCCCAACTACGAACACTGGTTCTCTATCATAAGTAAACCTGTCTATCTAATTTTTAGATAAATATAAAAAGTACAGGAATATTACATGTCATTTACCAATTTACAACCTACGAGCGTTAATGGATCAGCAACATTTACCTTTGCTAACCTCGTAGTTAATGGCACAAGTCAATTAGGATCTATAGGAAACGTCAAAATAACAGGTGGTAGTAGTGGACAAGCTATTGTCACAGACGGTGCAGGAAATCTAAGTTTCTCAACCGTCTCAGGTGGAGGCGGTGGAGGTTCAACTAATCCGGCAGGATCAAATACACAAATTCAATTTAACAATGCTGGAAGTTTTGGTGCAAGTGCGAATTTTACATTCAACAGTACAAGCAACACATTAACAGTAGATAATATAACATCAAATATTGTTTCTACTGGAACATCAAATTTAGCAAATGTTAATTTAGGCGGTAACATTATGCCTATAACCGCAAATATATACAGTTTAGGTAGCCCATCAAACTATTTTAAAAGTGCATATATTGGTCCTGGTTCATTATATATTGATGGTCAAAAAGTTTTGCAATCAAATTCAGGAACTATTGTTGTATCTGCAAATTTAAATCAAGACTTACAAGTAACTACGTCTGGATCAGGTGGAATTAGATTGAATCCAACAGGGTCAGGAGTTATCGCTGTACAAGGAACATTGCAAATTCAAACCGGAAATAATATCACAAGTAGTGATGGAAATCCTATTGTGTTTGCCGAACAAATTAATGTTGATAGTGTAAGTGCAAAAACTACAAATGGCGATCTAACATTAGCCGGTAACGGTAGTGGGAACGTACATTTAAATAGCAATGCATTGGTTTCGGGTAATTTAGCAGTTTCTGGTTCAAGCGCAAATCTATCAGTTAGTGGTAATGCAACTGCAACTTATTTCATTGGTAACGGAAGTCAACTGACTGGTCTTCCCGCAGCATATGCAAATTCAAATGTAGCTAGTTATCTACCTACTTATACAGGTAACATAACAGGTAACATTGTTACACTAAGCGGCAACGTTACTGCTGCAAATGCTAATTTGGGTAACTTAGTAATTGCTAACTATCATTCAGGTAATGGTTATCTACTATCGGGAATAACCGGTGCAAACGTAACTGGTACCGTCGCAAATGCAAACTATTCGTTGTATGCAGGAACTGTACTAACTAATGCACAACCGAATATTACTAGTACCGGTACACTAACTAGTTTGAGTGTTACAAACGATGTTACTGTTGGTGGTAACTTAGTTGTCAACGGCACTCAAACAACTATTAATAGTACTGCAATTACTACTAATGACCTCAATATCATACTTGCAAATAATGCATCAAGCGCGGTGCAAGCAAATGGTGCTGGCATTAAAATAACAGGTGCAAGTGCTAACATCTTATATAATTCTACATCAAATAGTTTTACATTTAGTCACAAGATAACTGCTGATGGTAGTCTACTAACAAGTATTAATGGTGCTAATGTAACCGGTACCGTAGCTAATGCAACTTATGCAACAAGTGCTGGCACTGCAGGAACAGTAACAACAAATGCACAACCTAATATTACTAGTGTTGGTACATTAACAAACTTAAATGTTACTAATTATGTTAAGGTTGCAAACATACAAGATTCAACTGGAACTAATGCAATCAGCACATATTATAATAGTCATGCAGGTGATATAGGTGTAACTGGTAACTTATCTGTAGGGACCGGTGGTACTGGTAATATTACTGCATCTAATGCTAGTTTAGGTAATTTAGTAGTTGCTAATTATCACCAAGGTGTATTAACAACTGCTGCACAACCTAACATTACAAGTGTTGGTACATTAAGTAGTTTAGCTGTAACCGCTAACGCTAACGTTGGTAACATTGGTTCTTCAATTGGCGTATTTACTGGTAACTTATCTACAACAGGTTGGTTGAGTATTCAACAAGCAACTGAAACACTTAATACAAAAACCGGTGCAACAGGTACAGTTAACCATGATATCTCAACCGGTGCGGTGTTTATACACACGGGTATTTCTGCGAACTTTACAGCAAACTTGCAAAACGTACCAACTACTAATAGTCAAGTAATTTCTGTTTCATTATTCTTAAATCAAGGTAGTACTCCGTATTTTGCTAATGCATTACAAATTAACGGCTCAGCAACTACTATCTATTGGCCAAACGCAACTGCACCAACACCAACTGCAAGTAGATATGAAATACAAACATTTGCTTTATTAAGAACATCAGGTGGTACTTGGCAGGCATACGGTTCTTATAACTCATTTGGATAAAATATAATGTTTATAACTAGTATTGGATCTGTGTTTGGTCCTGAATCAATTGCAGTAACATTAGTATCATCGGCAACTGTGCCAGGGGCACCTAGTATTACTAGTGTTACTGAAGCATCACCTACTAGCGTTACTGTAAACTTTACCGCACCAAGCAGTAACGGTGGTTCACCTATTACAAAATATACCGCAGTTAGTAGTCCCGGTAGTTTAACCGCAACAGTCACACAATCGGGTTCTGGTTCAGTAACCGTAACTGGATTAACAACTGGTACAGCATACACATTTGTGGTATATGCCACTAACAGTGTGGGCAACAGTGCAAACAGTACACAGAGTAGTTCCATTACACCTATATCACAAGGATGGGTGGCTGCTGTTACTACATCCGCACCTCGTATAGTGTCTATTGCAGTAGATAGTGCAAACAATATTTTAGCTACCAGTGGAAACTCAGCTTACACTGGGTGGTATACGCAGTCATTCACTTCTGCAGGTGCAGTAAATTTTGCATATAATTATCCAGCGTATACTGATTATTGGCCAGACACCGTTGCACTTGAAAGAACAAATAGTAGCACAGCCAATACTGCCGCAGTATATGTTCAAGCAGCCACTGGTCCAAACAGTACATTTTCATATTCAGATATAATTAAATTGAACAATAGTGGCAGTAGTGCTACACTAGCATGGCATGTTAGAATTACACCTACTTCATTATTAGGAACCTCAGGTGATTATTATTCTATGTCAGCAGATCACACTGGTCCTGCAGTGATAACTATACAAACTAACCCAACTGTTCATAAATTTACAACCGCAGGTGCATTATCGTGGCAAAAACAAATTACAGGATTAGCCAGTGAATATGCGTATTCAGTGTGTCAGCGTGAATCAAACACTTACTTTGGGGTTATCAGCTTCGCAAGCAATCCGGGTAATGGTTTTGTGATGTTTAATTTTAGTTCCAGCGGTTCTACTAATTGGGAAAGACAAATTTCAGCACCTACTTCCGGAACATATTTGGTCCCAGAAGCAATAGATGTAGATAATAACGCCAATGTGATTATTGGTGGTAGGTGTACTTACATAACGAATGGATCAACAATTATCAGTCTTAGTGCTTCAGGTTCTACTACAAATTGGGCTTACACAATTGCCGACATGTTTGTAGCTACTGTGCATTACTCAAAATCACAAACAGTAATTTATCTTGCAGGATATCAGTACTCAGTGGGTACCGGGGCATGTATTATTATAAAAATGGATACGAGCGGAAACGTTTTATGGAAAAATGTTCTGAGTAGTGTTACAGCATTTAACAGTTCCTATGAAGTGTACACCGGAGTTAATGATACTACATACTTCTATTTGTGTACTGGAGGAGGTAGCATCTTTAAATTACCTGCCAGCGGAGCACAACCTACTATTAGTGGATATACATATGCATCGGCAACAAACACATTTACCTCATTCACACCAAATAACACTGCAGGTGGAGGTACAATAAGTGCAGGTGGTAGTAGTGTTTCTGGTGCAAACACATCACCTGCACTATCCACCGTATCAATATCAACATCAGTGACTAACTTCTAATTCATCAACTGAGCAATCAACAACAATTTTTCCAAATGGTCTATTGCTTTGTTGATTTCATCAACTTTAGGTTGAGTATATGTAGTTTTATTAATACGTCTTGCATTAACTTCTAATATACTCAACTCGTCAACTAACTTGCTTATGTTAGCAACCATCTTACTAAAGTCTGGGTGATAGTCAACTTTACTAATCTGACTAATCAGTTTAGATTTGACCTCAGCCCAGTCTAGTGATGTTTCTATTTTCATGCAAAGATTTCAAGTGATGTACCACACTCGGTGCAAAACTTTGCTGTTGCTTTGTTTTGCTTACCACAAGTAGAGCATTTAGGTTTCATCTTGACATTGACAGGTTGTAATACAGGCTTGTTGTTTGGTGTCTCACCTAGCAATTTCAATACAATAGAATGCTTTTCAATCTCCAGTGTACCTATTGTAGTTGTTGTAAAAGATTGTGTACTCTTACTACCTGCTACTGTGATACCAACATCATTTGCTGGCATTGATTGTGCTTGCACTGAGTTAAGACTTGCACCTGATGCAGTGATCCAACTACTATCCATTGACGCACTGCCACTGATATTAGTCGCACTATATGTTGCGCTCATTGGGCCAACCCAATCACCTGTTGAACCACCAATTCCTCGGTAATATTTTTGCATTATTTGGTTAGAGTGAAAGAATTGATTCATATCATATAGTTCAAACTGATATTCAACACGAACTAATCCGTCTTCTAGTTTGATACCGCGATGATTTTCAATTGCGCCGGTACGTTCAATGAACTTGAACTTGTTACCTTCACGTAGATTGCCGTTTTTGATTGAGCGTTCCAAGTCAATCTCTTGACCTGCATTGAGAACAATGCCACCAGGTGTCATGTCTTCACCGTCAATGAATACATTGACTAATGCTCGTTTTGTGTTGAGGTTTTTCATATACACTGTGTATTCAGATCCGAAGTTAACGAATACAGTGTCTTTGTGTTCGCGGAGAACACGCCCGTTTGTCTTCATGGCGACGGCCATTTTGTTTGCGTACATCAATTTTATCTCCTAAATTTAAAACAGCCCACAGACTAAAGGCTCGTACATTTAAAGTCTGATATCTTAGGTGCTATTGTATAGCAATGCTATATTAGCATTAATATTTAGTGCTGTCTATGAGTTCGGTAAACATTTTACATTTATTTTGGTGTCTTTTCAGATTACATGGTCTGGTTATGTGCCCGCAATTACATGTCACTGTATTGTTAGAGATTCGGGAAGACTGTGTTTTTCTGGAACATTCTAACGAACAATGATCAGGTTTCCAGTCCTTTAGTTTATTGAATACAGAAAAGGTTTTCTCAAATATCTTATTACAAACAACGCAAGTAAAAGTGTTTTGTACTTCAGGTGCTTTGATTAACTTTCTATTAGTAAATCGTTTCTTTATATGCTCCACTGATTGTTTATACCCACTCGTCCCTTCGCCACCGTCAGTTAAGTTTCTTAGTATACCTGTCCCATTATCAATTCTACCCCACCAACGAATCAACCTACGCTCTAACGCAAATGCGCCAAGCTCGGATAATCCGTCTTCTAAAATAACAATATCTCGGAAATCATACGGTTGTGCTATAACATCTTTTGATTTGTGATTCCATGCTCTATCACCGCGACCTTTACCGATGTAATAAGGTGTGCCGGCTTTGGCTGTTTTTGAGTCTTGTTTGCGTAGATACGCATATACATAAAATTGAAGCATTATCGCTCTCCTAAAAGTGCGACAACACCATTGAACGGCGTACTGACTAAACGCCCATTGATTAAAGTCAGTTAGTATTATCAGAAGTATTTATTCCAAAACACTCTAAGGTCATATTGGTTAAAGTCTGTTAGATTTGCTAGCCTATCTAGCAATGTATTTAGTATTATACTAGGTTCTCTTTAAAAATCAACCACGCATTTTCCCAATTCCATCGTTGACTACCTTCTAGTACTTTAGTTCTATCTAATAATGAGGCGTTCATTACTGCAAATTTTAAGCTATCATGCATACAACCGGTAACACCTTCATCAATTACATCTAATGGTCCAGGTGCAGGAAATGCCGCAACAGGTGTACCGCATGCCATTGCTTCAATCATTACTATACCAAATGTTTCCCAAACGCTAGGGAACACAAACACATGTGCCATTCTATAATATTCTGCTAACTCGTGTCCAGTTTTGAATCCAACGAATTCTACATCGGTATATCTGGCTTCATATTCTTTACGCATAGGTCCATCACCTACCATAATCTTACGAGCACCTGGCATATCTAATTCAAAGAATTGTTCTAGGTTCTTTTCTTTGCTAACACGACTAACACATACCAAAATCATTCGTTTGCTTAGTTCACTATCACCGGGATGAAATATACTTCTATCAACACCTCGTGTCCAAGGTATAACTTCGCCCTTGAATCCTTTATCTTTTAATTCACGAACCATTGTGTCAGTTGTAGTCAATATCTTTTTTGACTTAGCATGAAACCACTTGACATACTTCCATGTAATAGATTCAGGTACGCCTAATATCTTTTTTATACCTTCAGGAAAACGGGTATGATAAGCAGTATTATAGCTCCTGCCAACCAATGAAAGATACCTTCTAGCGTACAGACCGAGAGGACCCTCTGTGGCGATGTGGATATGATCCGGACGGATCTCCTCAAGTATCTGGCCCATCTTCCGGGGATAGGCAATCTTGACTTCGTTATACTTAGGGCAATCAATGTAGCCGAACCTCCCGGGATCAACATATACAAAGTTATAACCGTCCAAAAGCGCACACGCTTCAATGTTTTTATATGTTGTGACAACGCCATTAATCTGATCCTTTAAGTTATCAGTTACAATGAGTACAGTTTTCATTGGTTTAATCTAAATCTAATATATTCTGTGATGTGGTCAGCTACATCAACTTGACAATACTTTTCAAACCCACTAAAGCCAGGGTTACTATTTGCTTCACATACTACAAACCCTGTTTCACTAAACAACAAGTCAACACCGGCAATGTTTAGTTCAAGTACTCGTGCTGTTTCTCTAGCAAGATATTCAATCTCGGGTGTAACTTCATAGTTACTGCCAGTGCCACCACCTGTGATGTTTGCTCTAAAGTCACCTTCTGGTGCTGTTCTACGCATAGCACCAATCACTTTGCCACCTACTACAAATACACGCAAGTCTTCACCTGGTTTAGTAGCCATGTACTCCTGTACAATCATAGTCTTCTTTGCACCAAGTGTATCAATGAACTCCATTAGTTTCTTATAGTCACGCTTGCGTTCACACAGATATACACCTTCGCCATAACTACCTGTAACAAGTTTAACAACACAAGGAAAACCTATGTGATGCTCTACTAACCCATCATCAATAGGATAACGAACCATCATAGTCTTTGGTATAGCAATCTTATTTGCTGCAAGTATCTGTCCTGTTCTTAGTTTATCTCTAACAACATTGATTGGTTTACTTGGGTTTACACATGGCACACCCATTTCTTCAAACTGACGAATGATTGCTAACTGAAAAGGTAATATACCTGCACCTAATCTAACTAATACTAAGTCAGGCTTTGTAAAGTCTTGACCTTTATACTTGATAGACTGATTTAAGTCTTGACTAACAACAATGTCAAAGTCATCAGGGTGACCAACCATTGCTGATATATTTTTATTAGTGAAACTTTCAACCAATCGGTTAGTTTCGTATTCGTTTCGTTCTTGTTTAGATAGTATTAATACTGTCATCTTTGTCTTTCGTCCAGGTTACAATTTCCCATGTACCGTCGAATTTTTCAACTAGTGCCGTGCAACTTTCTACCCAGTCACCATCATTCATGTACACTATATTATCTATCATTTTTATTTCGGCATGATGAATATGTCCGCAGATTACACCATCGTATCCTCGTTTTTTGCAGTATCCTGCAAGGTTTCTTTCAAACTGGAAAATGAAGTCAATCGCTTTTTTGACCTTATGCTTAAGGAAACGGCTAAGGCTCCAGTACCCAAAACCAAGCCTATGGCGAATCCAATTGAATTTGCTATTGAGTGCAAGGATGAAATCATATGCTTTGTCACCTAAAAAACTTAACCACGGCGCTAATCGTGTAATACCATCAAACAAATCACCATGTACAACTAGATAATGATTGCCATCTAATCCTATATGTTCAATCTGATTAACCACTTCAACATTACCAAAGTTGATATTGTATGGCATTAGTGGGCGCAAAAACTCATCGTGATTTCCAGCAATGTATATAACACGAGTGCCACGCTTACTATGCCCAAGAATACGGCGAACGACATTGGTATGGCTTTGTTTCCAACGCCATTTGTTTTGTTGAATCTTCCAAACATCTAGTATGTCTCCTACCAGATAAAGTGTCTCGCAGGAGTTGTGTTTGAGAAAATTATTTAGTTTTTCTGCTTGTGAGTCTTTAGTACCTAAATGTACATCACTGATAAAGATGCTGCGATAAGTTTTCTGTGTCATCTACTATTTATAGATTTTAGGTTTTACCTAATATGACAATCATGTGACAGCATATTTCAATGCAATAAAACTAATAATAGGATGATCGTCAACTCTAATTCTGTATCCAGTACCTATAAAGTTGCCAACATTAACCCATGTTTTTTCAAAAGGATAATACTTTGCACCACTCTCAGATAATAACTTAGAGACTGCAAAGATATCCTCTCGTTTTATAAAAAGTTCAACTATATTCATACGGGGTGTCTGGATCACTATAGTCGGCACTGATATAGTCTCCATCTTCATCATATCGTTTATAGTAACTATCATTAGGTTGTAGTACTCTAAAATCGTACTTCAATGCTGCAAATGTAGTTTCTGCCCTATCTAGTAAATCACACACAACATACCGTGTGGTACAAGGTGCTGAAATAGTTTTCATAGGCCCGTGCTTAAATTCATTTGCCAATAATGCTTTGTGAATTTCAGTGTGTGGTTCAAACATGATACGAGTTATGCCCATCTTTTGATTGCGTAATCGTACTTTATCAAAGATAGTTAACTTGGTTAATATTGCGTTGTTATCTGGATCAATCGTCAATAATACTTCTTTGACTTTGATGCTACCTTTTGTACTTGGGTTATCAGGGGTCTCTTTCGTACTCCATGGAACATTGCATTCCACATGATTGACATAAAAGGTTTCTCCATGTGATTTTAAGGTCCACATTGGAATGGTCTGGTCTTCTAAATGTTTCTTGTTAAAGTGGAAGACTACATCTTTACATGCGTACTCAATCTATTGTTGTGACATTTTATTCTCCTTAAGTTATGTCGTTTTTATTTAGCGTAATTCAACTCTGTCTTGGTATTTCAACAGAGTCCACATTTCACCCTTGTCTCCAAAAGTTAATATGTAGATGCGATGTTGGTCAGTGATTAGTTGTTGACCTGTTGCCATGTCACACCAACCACTGTCCGGATAGTTATATGGTTCTTCAACTTCAACATGCACATCATCCATTTTATTGGCACTATCTAACCAAGTTAAATCATCTCCTGTGTATGGAGGTTGTAGGAACCAAGTTTTCATTTCTTTGGATCTTCAAATGAAGGAGCAATCTTTTCTGCTTCTTCATGTGTCATAAAGCGTGAAGGAGGTTGATCTGCCCACTTGAAGAACTGTACTGGTTTCCAGTATTTGCTCAACAAGTTATTGATAACGATAATGCCCGCAATGATAACAATCGTACCTAGACTAAACAAGATACTACCTGCTAACCATGCTGCTGCTATGTCCATATCCATTATTTTTTACCTTTAAGTTTTTTCAAGTTTTCTAAGAGACTACTGCTCTTAGATTTTTTAGTGTCTTGGTGCGTCGGATGGGATTCGAACCCACTGCCTACTGGTTTAGAATCAGTCGCTCCGGCCTTTGGAACTCCCGACGCATTATAATCTCTCAACAAAGATTTAATGTCTTTGTGTTTTACAATTATAACATTGTGTATATCATTTTCAAACTTAATGGGCAAATCTAATGTGATAGTGATTCTAGGTCCTTCTAGATCACTAACCACACCTTCATTGCCCACAGAGCCAATGAAAGGAATCTTATTCCAATAACCAAACACTCGTTCACCAAACAGATAGCTTGGTTTATAACGATTCTTTTCAAAATACTCTGCTAAGTTTGACATTTTAACTCGCTACAACTTTACTTACACTATTAATAACACTTGCAATGCGACCAATATCTCGTAGTTGTTCTACGGTATAGCCCATCTTTTTCAACCCTTCGTAGTGTGCTTTTACACAAAAGTGACATTTACCAACGATACTTGCAGCTAATGAATATGCTTCAAATCTTTCTTTGGTTGTTCCACCGCTTGTACTAATAGCATTCATACGCAATTGTGCAGGTAAACCTTTTAAGTTTTCATCGTCAGCCATTTCAACAAATGGATACCAAATGTTGTTTTGTGCCATCAATGCACCTGCTGTTAATGCAGCTTGTGTTTCAGTCTTGTTTTCAATTTGACTTTCCATCCAAGTCCACAATTTACTGTTGCCAGTAGCAAAAGCAGCCGCTAGTGCAACCGCTTCTGCTTCTTCAACAGGTAGAGTACTACGCTTAATTACAGCGTCAATGTTTAGCTTAGTATCCTTGGCATAGTCAGGAATACTTTGCTCTTTTAGTGCGTCTACCCAAGCAGTCATTATAGTGTGTCTCCACCGATTGGACGTGAGCATGGGCATAACTCGCCAGTTTGCAATGCGTCAAGAATACGCAATGTTTCATCTGGGTTACGACCAACGTCCAAGTTGTTTACTGTAACATGTTGAATAATATTGTCTGGATCAACAATAAATGTTGCACGAAGTGCTGCACCTGCTGGACCATAGAAGATACCCAATTGTTCTGCCAATGAATTTTCATCACGAGCAACATCGGCAAAACTCCATGAAGTTGTTTTCTTCAAATCTTCATGTGCATTACGCCATGCTAGTTTACAGAATTCATTATCTGTTGAACCGATCATCAACACCGCATCACGGTCTTCAAAGTCTTGACGTAGTTTGTCGTATGCAACGATTTCAGTTGGGCATACGAATGTAAAGTCTTTTGGATAGTAAACGATGATTTTCCATTTACCTTCAAAACTTTGGTCTGTGATTGTTTCAAATGCATTGTCTGGTGTCAATGCTCCTGGCTTAACGCCTGTGACTGCAAAACTTGTGATTTTATCGCCGATTGTTTTCATTTTAATTTCCTTTGTGTATTAATGAATTTTACGTTGTGCCCTACAATTGGGGCATATCAACTGTAGATTATCTTCCTTGTTGTTGTAACTGTCACCGTCTTTGTAAATTACATCTAACGGGATAGTTTGACCGTTGTGGTCTGTGTTGTCACAAACTTGGCAACGATGTCCTCTTTGACCAATCAAATACTGTTTAATATAGTCAGGAATCTTAGCCCACGCTTGTGGCGTTTTAGCTTCTTTCCATTCTTGAACTTTCTCAAACGCTTTGTTTCTGCGCTGATGTTCTTGCTGGCAACTATTATTACAGTACTTGTTGGTGTAAGAAGATCCTTTGCTAGGATTATTCCTACCACAATTTAAACAAGTAAAACAACTTGAATTTGACATTTTCCTCTTTCTTATAGAGCACTATTGTAGAGCACTATCGTAGAGCACTCTATACTTTTACTTAGTGCTCTATGTTTTGTATTATATATGCATATATCGAAGAAAGCAACAAAAAAGGGCACCTAAGTGCCCTTTTTATTAAGTTATGGTCTAATCAATGATTAGAAACGAATGCGTAGACCTGCGCCCAATGTTTGACCAGCAGTTTGTGCTGTTACATAAGTGCGACCAACTGTTGCATAAACATCAGTTTTCTTGCTTAGGTTATAGTCATAGCCAACTGCATACTCATCGTATGTAGTAATTGCACCACCGTCATAACGAGTATGTGCAGCTTCTGCCAATACGCTACCTGGACCCATTGGAACATTTGCAGACACTTGTGTTGTCTTACCATCCATGTTTAATGCTTTGTCTTTACCTTCTGTGTAGGTAGCAAACAATTTAGCAACTTTCAAGTCATAGCTTGCGCCTAGACCACGCTCTGTTGATTGTGTGCCTGGGTTAGCTGTGTAGATGTCAGTTTGGAAACTACCAGAACTATTGTAACCTGTCTTTTGATAGAATGCTGTCAAGCCCAAATCACCCTTGAAGTACAATACATTGCCACCGAAGTTTTGAGCACTTGTACCTTTAGAATTTTGCAAGCTAACTGTTGCACCACCGATGCTTGGTGTTGTGTATTTTACGCTGTTGTCCCATGCTGTATCATTGTACAACTGAGTTTGTGCATTACCTGTGTTACCAAAGTAAGTAGCATGCCATAATGGGCTATAAGCGCCACTGTCACCATAAGCGTTAAACAAGATCACTGGCAAGAATGTTGGGTTTGTTTGACGACCCAATGTTAGTTCACCAAAACTACCTTGCAAGCCAGCGTATGCTGAACGGGCAAATGTGTTAACTGTTGAACCACCTTGTACAGCACCGTTGCTGTCATTCAAGAAGCTGCTTAATTCAAAAACTGCTTTAGAACCATTACCCAAGTCTTCACTGCCCTTGAAGCCAATAAAACTTGTTGTCATTCCACCACTAGTATAACCTGTAGTTGTTGTTGCAGCGTTTGGTGCTTTTGTGCTAGAATATCCAGCGTCCATTGTGCCGAAAACACTAACATCTGCCATTGCTGACATTGCGATTGTTAATGCGAATACGGCTGAAATTACCTTCTTCATTTTTCAATTTTCCTTTAAAGTTTATGAAATTTTACCAGTGTCGTACTACACCGGCAACAATAAACATGTTGGTTATAATATAACACAACACGATTAGTGTCCTGATTATAGCAACTTTGTCAGCAATGGCATCATCATTATGGGCTTTTTCACCCAATGCTTTAGACCAAAGTGACCAGAAGTTATTCTTCCGACTCATCTACCAACCCGTTGCTATGCCTATCTCTATGACCATCTAGGTCCTGAAACAAGCGATGTTCTTGTGCTGTGAGTTTATCTTTATGTGTTTTACGTGGGTTACCACACATATAACACTTTGGATTACCACAATCCATAGCATGATGCTTAGCCAAACGATGAGGTTGTTTCTCGCTGGGACTACGCATTGTACCTGGAATATGCGCTGCTTTAGCAATCTTTAACTGTCTTGCGATTGCTACGTCGGTCTTATGACGGCGACGGCTATTTAGAAATTTTGCTTGTTCGTTGCTCATACTATATTATATATATGACAATATATTTATCGCAAGAAAAAAGGCTACCGAAGTAGCCTTCTTAAGTAGCGTTTGGTTATAAGGCGCTACTCAAACCTCATTTAGGCTGCAAGAGCCCAAACAGCATCATTGGCTGCATTTACTTTGTTTTCTTCTTTTTACATCGTTGCTGATGTGCTGTCCACTCTGTTACTCTTTGCCCTGTCGAAACCATGACAGGCCCATCATAAAGAAACTGGTCGTTTAACTAACTTAGCACCAGTAATGTTTGGATCAAAAGTATATTGAGTAGCAAACCACTCTAATTCGTTTCTGTTTAGTGGACGATAAACATCATCTTCCCAAACACCAATCAACAACTTGTGTTCGAAATTTTGAACACCTTTGTTAATAGTAACATAATCGTATTTTACTTTTTTCATCAAACTTCTTTATGGTGGACCTGGCGGGAGTCGAACCCGCGTCCAGAACACTTTTCTCTTTGCTTCATACAGCAATAACTTATATTTAATCATAATTGACAATACCTGTCAATTAGTTTGGGTAAGTTATTTTGCTAATGGGTTATCCATTGCTTTCTGTATCTTTGAATCAACTTCTTTACGAACTTCTTTTAGTGATTGATCTACTTCTTTGCTGTTGCGGCGTAGTTCTTGTTGTACATCTCGTACTGCTTGATCTGTTTCACGAGCACTTTGTTTTTGACTGCGTTCTACATTTTCAACAACACCTTCTAGACGACGGATATCGCCTTTAAGATCGTTTTTAATGTCACGAGTATAATCCGCTGTTTTGTTTGCGCTGTCTTGAACCGCGGCTGCTGTTTCGTTTTGATTCTTTTCAATAACTGACAGGCGTTTATCAAACTCAGTCAAGTCTGGGGCTACATATTCGGCAATCTTTTTCTTCATACCCATGTAGTCATTGTAAACTTGAAAGCATCCATACAAACCACCTATGATTGAACTTGCTAATGTAAATGCTACCATTAGTTTAGCTGGTGTGAATTCGTAGCCGCCAATACTGATTACAGTATCAGCACTTGCGTACTTCTTTACTGCTGCTTCTGCTTCGTCAATTTTTTGATTGACATCTTTAATTTCTTCTGTCATTTTAGTTTCCTAGTTTATATTGGCTCTCAACCATTTCTTCCCATTTGTATTCGCTGGGACCTGCTAACCTACGCTGTGCATTGCGATTGTCTGTGACTGGTTTACTATATTGTCTTGCCATTTGCAATGCATTCGTATCTGGTACAATTGAATTCTGATATGCGGTGAATCCCGGTACATAGCCCATTGCTGCTACTACTGCACCCTGTGCTGCAACTTGTGCTTCTAATGTGGCTGCCTTCTTCATGTTTTCTGCTGCTGCCTTAGCTTTTGCACCTGCTTCTTTCTTTTGTTCTTCTTTACTTTCAGATTTGCTTGCTGTTGTAGTTGAACTTGAAGAACTAGAACTATTAGTTGTTGAACTAGTAGGTGTTTGTGCTAAACTTGTAGCACTTGTTGGGCTAGTTGTACTTGGTGCATTGATAACGCTAGTCACACTGGTTACGCTTGTTGGGCTAGTTGTAGTAGGTACAACTGTTGCACTTTGCACCGGTGTCTGGACTATAGTAGGTGTTATCGTATTGCTTGTAGTTGTTACTACAGTTACTGGTGCCACATAATTACTACATCCAGGTTGTGGATTAATTTTACAACTATCTGTAAATTGTTTGGCTTGATACGCTGCTTGATATCCGGGACAATCGCTTGCAAATAATGGACTAATACGACATTGTTGGTCATGGTATGCTGCTTGATATCCTGGACAACTTGTTGAATATAATTGACTCATGCTACATTGCTGTGTCAAGTATGCTTGTTGATATCCGGGGCAAGTTACACTATACAATTGATTTTGGTTGCAACTTTGTGCAAACGCAGCCTGTTGGTATCCAGGACATGCTGTATTATATAATGGGTTAGCTGTACATTGTTGATTAAAGTATGCTTGTTGATAACCAGGGCATTGTGTACTATACAATTGATTTGCTGTACATTGTTGTGTTAAAAATGCTTGTTGGTAGCCAGGACAATCACTTGCAAATAATGGACTGATATTGCATTGTTGAGCATGATATGCCACTTGATACCCGGGGCAACTTGTACTGTACAATTGATTTGCGTTACACTGTTGGTTAAAATATGCTGTTTGGTAACCAGGACATCCAGTATCATATAACGGGTTAGCCGTACATTGTTGATTGTAATATGCCTGTTGATAACCGGGACATGCTGTTCCATATAATGGATTTATGCTACATTGTTGTTGAACATACGCTGCTTGATAACCAGGACATGTTGAAGCGTACAATGGATTGGAGCTACATTGTTGATTAAAGTATGCGGTTTGATAGCCAGAACAGCTTGTGCTATACAATGGATTGGCTGTACATTGTTGTGTTAAAAATGCTTGTGCATAGCCGGCACAACTTGTGCTACTCAATGGATTACTAGCACAAGGATCACTTCCATAGTTCAAACTAACATTAATATTAGATACGGCAGGACCATAATATCCAGCCCAACCTCTATTGTCGTGTCCACTAAAGCTGATTCTTAGGCCACTGACTGCACTAAGTGCATAAGGATTGGTAAAGTTTTGTGTGCCACTCATAGGCGTCCATGCTGCCGCTGTTGCGCCCATTGAGTAGTTATAGCTTTGTAGGGTAGTACCATTAGGAGCAGTCAATGCTATATTACCATTTAACGTACCAGCATTGTAGCCATTGTTCCAATAGTTCCAACTGTAGTTGTAACCGTTGATAGCTACACCACTGCCTTGTAGCGCATTATTGATAGCAATGGTTTGTTGAACTGTGGCTTGGTTGTAACTGAAATAGATTGAGCCGCCACCCTGTTGATTACCAGTATCTACATAGGCAGTGTTGCCAGTACAGCAACCCAAGGGATTTCGTGGGTTGGTGTTGATGGCTCCACTCATGCTCTGTCCAGTCCAGGCTAGTGGATTAACTAAGTTGTTGGTAGTTTGTGTCTGCGCTAAACTGATTGATACTACCAACGCTAATACTAGCGCAAATAGTTGCTTCATCTTTTCTCAGTTACAACTTTAGGTTGACGCTCTGGGTGTTCTTCCCATGCTGTTTTTGCTTCTTGACCGATCTTACCATCAATAGGACATGGTGTGCCTGCTGCCATCATAGCATCAAATACACGACGGTCTTGACACATTGTAGCAACTGCTGCAACTTTCATACCCATATCAAATAGTGTCTTGCTTAGTTTTAAGCGTTCACAGTTCCAGTCTGTTGTTGTACCGCCAAAGCTGATACCTAGAATCTGTGTTTGTGCTGCACCACCAAAACCCACAGCACAAACATCGCTATTAATGTTAGTAATAGTTGGACTGATTGCGCTAGGTGGAGGACTTTTAACCGTAGTTGTGGTTTCTCCGTTAGTTGTGGTTGTGCTTGTAGATTCTGTTACGATAGGTTGCGATAGCGCAGCCGTGGTAACCAAAAGGAATGTAAGGCTTGTTATTATTTTTCTCATTATTGTTGACTCCCTAATATATTTAGTATTGGGTAGTGTCAAATAATGTCAATATAATTACTCGCCGTTAGGATGTTGTTGCTTCCAATCTATAATCCAATAGATTGCTGCGCCGACAACTAATAAAAATAGTATCCAAAATAAGTAACTCATCCTGATGTCGCTCCGCTAATTGTTCCTCTAGTATTCCATGTAATTTTTGAATATCCTATAATAGCAGCTTCGGCTGAACCGCTACCGCCACCGATAGTGTTTAGTTATTTTTAGGTGCTATCATAGATTCTGCATACTGATTAATATTCAATGGGGTAGTTCCTTCAGGAATCATATTAGGATCAATCAAATCACCAGATCCATCTTTATCTCTGAGAGCATGTATACAATAAGCCACTGTGTTATCTTCTAACGCTTCTAATAAATGAGTTTTATCTTTGGTAATGAATATCATATGCGGGGCGACAAAATCTGTAGTTTTTTCTGAAACTGTAACTCTTAATGAACCTGATGATAATAGTGTCAGATGATCGTGATTGTGTGTATGACCTTGTTCAACATCACCTTTTTTCAAAAAATGCATTTGTCTACACCATATATCACTGACATATGCCATAGATATTTTTGGTTTGTTTATTACGTTCATATTACTGTCTTCTTTATACCTGTTATTCTAGATGTATTACTTTTCAAAGCATCTTCTAATTGTTTTGGACTAAGGATAATATCACCTGTATAAGATTGCCATGTTTCACTATTATCATCATTGACAGTTACTATACTAAATGGATTTCCGTGACAATGATTATTAATGTACAAATCTAAAGCAATATTAGCAAGCAAACTTTCAGCATCATTTTCGGTATCAGCGTATTCGTATGTTCCGGTCATTGGGTTTAAAACTGCATATTTTTTCATATTTCTATTTATAGTTAAGATATTGCACCGTAGCGAATTCCAGTAGCTGTCCAAGTAACGCTATAGCTATTTAGAGCAACTGCTTTACCACCTGCGGCGCCACTTGTTCCACCGTAACTATAGCTACTCGGGTTACCACCGCTTGCACCCCATCCGCCGCCTCCGCCGGAGTTATTAGTTGCGCCGCCGCCACTGTTACCGTTATCACCTGAATTGCCGGCGCTACCACCGTTACCTCCGTATCCCGGTTGTCCCGGGAGATTAGTTAATATCTGGTATCCAACTCCGCCACCGCCACCTGCGCCTCCACCTTTTGCCGGGTTCCCGTCAGTCCAATTTTGACCAGCACCGCCTGTACCCGGTAATACTCTACCACCGCCACCGCCGCCGGTTCCACCTAGGTATGAATCCTGGTATGCGTCTGCTCCTAAACCGCCGAGTACGCCGCCGGCACCGCCAGCACTTGGGTTAGGTCCGTAAAAAAATACTGTTCCGTTGCCACCAGCGCCGCCACCTGCGCCTCCTCCTCCTCCGCCTGCAGTACCAGTGTAACCAGCAGAGTTAGAATATGAACCGGCGCGGCCGCCGCCGCCACCACCACCCGCAATATATCCATTATTAGTAATTGTTAAATTACCAATCTGCACACTTATCGCAGTACCACCTGCTGTGGCAGCAGCATCAAACTGACTAGTAATTACATTATTACTTGTTGTATATCCTTGTCCAGCACCAGTTCCACCTTTACCCATGATGTATCCATTATTGATAATAGTAAGTCCACCTGGAAAGGGTCCACCAGTAACTAATGCCGCTATTGAAGTTGAGTCACTCCAAATATAAACCCCTGCATTGATGGTGTACGCTGCAGGAGCTGCACCATCCCATCCTATTTTAATTAATTCATTGTAAATGTTTAAGTTTTGAATATTTGTTGAAGTAGATCCTGATATCAGTGAAATTTTACCATACAAAACACTCATGCTAATAGTAGAATTAGTAGTTGTATAGCCTGCCCCTGCTAAACTTCTAACCGCAGTGTCATTAAGGCTTACTTTATCCGTGGCATTTTTTCCAGTCAATGCTAGATTGACATCACTCATTGAAATTTGACCACTACTAGGAGTTCTTGTTACCATTGATTGTCTTAATTGATGGGTGGAGTATAACCTGCAGCAATTAACAAATCTAATTGTTTCTTTGCCTCTACACTATCAAATAACACTTCACCTTTAATACTAGTCCATGTTTCTGAACCATCATCATTTACATGAATAATAGTATAAGGTGATTGATGTGTATGTGCTAGATAGAAATCTAATGCTGCTTGAGCAATCAATGCAGGTACTTGTTTTGGATCGTCTACCTTTGTGTATGTTCCTGTTACAGGACTTAATATTGCATATTGTGTTTTCATTTTTATTCCTTTAACTTACTGCTCCATATACAGTTCCATATGTGTTCCAAGTAACTGCGAATCCATTAAGTGCTATTGCCTTGCCGCCGGCACCGCCACTTGCCGTACCAGAACCACCACTCGCTCCCCAACCACCGCCGCCACCTGCGCCGCCAACGCCGCCGCCGCTCGTACCCGAAGAACCAGGATTGTTAGCAGAACCACCGGCGCCACCTGTACCGGAATTGCCACCGGCTCCTCCCACTCCGGGAAGAATACGTCCGCCGCCGCCACCTCCGCTTATGCGGTTGCCAGAGTATGCTGCGCCGCCGCCACCAGCGCCGCCTCCGCCGCCTATAATACCACCACTTGTGCCTCCACCGTTAGTACCGGCAGCTCCGGGTGCGCCGCCTGTACCACCTACACCTACACCAGTACCTGAGTTACCTGCGCCTCCACCGACACCGCCACCGGCTCCGCCACCACCTCCGGCGCCAGCTGCTGCGCCAGCTCCGCCACCGCCACCGCCACCGCCACCAATGTAGCCATTATTCGTGATAGATGTCGTACAACCTATACTTATTGCAGACCCGCCTGCCGCACCATTATTAGCAGTTTGTACCCCACCATACCCACCTGCTCCGCCCATGCCTATGATATAGCCGTTATTAATTAACGTAAGTGTGTCTCCTGCACTTGCACCTGTAATAGTCAATGCAGCATTAGTCGTTGCGGTAGCATATAAATATGCACCGGACGCTATTGTGATAGTTACATCACTTTTACCTGCTAGGTAATTAGGAAGAGAAGATAAATTGACAGTTACATCATGTTGATTGACACTAACGGAATATGTAGGTGCTGTTCTATACGATTTGCCTCGTAAGTAATCCATACTGATATTAGAAGGTGATGAGTATCCACCAATAACACTCCATATGGGAGTATCGCCTAAACTAATGGGACTGTTACCGGAGCCTGCAGCACCTCCGCCCGCGCCACTGTTAGGATAAACACCACCTAACTGACCTATCTCTAGTTCAATTGATGTTCCGCTATTTGACCCACCTAAACTAATTTGTGATGGTGATGCTGCTAATGTCATAAAAATTCCTATACGGTAAGTATCTAATATTTATCGTTATAAAAATCTAGTAACCATCTCCAGTCATAGCTATTCATCAACAACGTCATGTCACCACCTGCATAGGTATAATAGTCAACCGCATCTCTTGCACCAAGTTTACTGTATTCACCAAACTCACCATTGCCCTTGTTTATCCAAGCTGATCCTCTATCAATTGAATCTTGGTCAGTATTACAACATAATTTAATCATCTCTCTAAACGCGGTGCGCCAAACATCCCATGCACTAGTAAATACTGCGGTTCCGGATAAGATATCTACGACTTCGTGTGGACTTTCCATAGTAAAGTCTAAGCCGTTGCCCACAGTAGCCAGTGTTAGCTTCTTATTATTTGCTACCATAGCCATGTGACCGTACTCTAAACCATTAATAGGATTATGTGCTCTAAAAATATAGTGCTTTCTTGTCTGCATAATGTTAGGTTGCCAGTTAAAATTAAATGATTCATTAATTTTTAACTTAGCATTAACTAAAAAGTACCAGGGTGTCTCTGCGCTATTTGCTGCTGCATGTTGACTTGCAACTCGACCGTTAATATTTGATACTCTAACTATACGATTAGGTAAGTTAAGATTTAATAAATGATTATAATTATCTTCTGCACAAGTTTCCCCGTTACTAATAAAAATAATGTCTAAAGGTTTACGATATCCCAAAAGTTTATCAGTAACAACATAGGGGTAATCTAACAAACTATGAACTAAATGTGTTTTAATTTTATTGGGTACAATCGCACAATCTTCATACAAATGAGCATACTCTCGTTCAATGTCATACTTTGGTATAGCCATACGATAATCTAAATGATGACTAGTATTTTGAAAGTGAGCATATTTGGTTGTAAAGTTATGTTCTTTGACTGCATCAAATATAGTATCTTCAAACGGTACTTTCTCTATTGATAATTTTGATTTTGGTTCATTCACATACTTTGTTTCATAAGCTCCAGAAACTCTGTACATAACTGTAGGCATAAACTCAGGAGTATGATACTCATTACCAAAGATATAATTGTAGGGAGGATCATTAGGATCAGGTCTCCAACTATAATCAAAGTCAGTGGTTGCTTCTAATACTCTAAACTTTTTATTGTTGGGTTTGATAATCGCAAACATATCATCAACATATTTTGTGTCACCATTAGTGCCTTTATATTTTAATGTGGGCATTGTTTTACTATCATGCCACTGATTGCCAAATACAAAATCCATAGGTGGCTCATGGTGACTAGGTACCCAACTATAATCAAACTCTATGTCATCATCTACTAGTATTTCAAAGTTATCTTTGTTGGGTAGTAGTGTTGCTTTGATTTCCGTTACAAACTTTTTCTCTGTCGCACCCTTGACTCTATACTGATATGTAGGCATATCATCATGCCATTGATTGACAAAGATATAGATTAACGGTGGGTCAGTTTCGGGCGGATGCCAGCTATAATCAATTGTTGCATTTGCAACTAATGGACGCCAGCATCTGTTATTTGGATCGGGAAGTTTGATTGCTCGTTGAGTATCATAATATTTTGTACCTTCATGGTCAGGCACAACATATCTTGGACCACCTGTGCGTTGCCACTGTGTTCCAAACTGATGGATCAACGGCGGATCGTATGGATCAGGTCTCCAATTAAAATCAAACTCACTTGTATCTAAGTTATCAGGTATCTCCCAATAACCTTCGTCACGATCAATCACGATAATACTTTAACGTTGTATTTTGTTTCAAATCTATCAGCGTCACTACGGTCATTAACCATTGGTTCACCTCTGATGTTTAGACTTGTATTGAGCAGCATAGGGCAACCTGTTAACACATACCACTTTTCTAATAGTTCTCTTATTCCCGATCCATCTTTAGGTACAGTCTGTATGCGACTGGTACCGTCATGATGAACGATAGCAGGATATATGTCAGGAAACCTACAAGTACCGACGACTTGCATATACCTACTGTCATGCCAACCACTAGGCATAACAAAATAGTTATGAACATACTCCTCCAAAATGACAGGAGCAAAGGGTCGAAATTTCTGGCGTCGTTTAATGTCATTTACTTTATCCTTTATATCTGGTCCTCTTGGATCTGCTAATAAACTTCTATTACCTAACGCACGTGGTCCAAACTCTGCTCTACCACTTGCTACACCAACAATACCATCATTAAGCAAATGGTCAAGAATAGCATTAGAGGGGTAACTACCAGATATGTTATAACCAAGATAAGCATTATTAAAATTAACTTTATAACCATAACCAAGACAGGCAGCACCCAAACTAGAGCCAGCATCACCAGGATTAGGCATAATATAAATTTTATCAAAATAAGCTCCTAACAATCTATTAGCTACACAATTCAATGCTACCCCACCTGAATACACTAGATTGTTACTTTCACCTAGTATTTTTGCCTTACGTAATACTTGTAATATCAAATGCTCAACTAGTGTTTGGCTACTAGATGCAATATCCATATCATTTGCATCTATAAGAAAATCATTAGGAACGCCTGTATGCAAATTCAGTTTAAAATCTAAATCTTTGCTTGAGTTAATTAAACTAGAATGTAGTTCAGTATAATGTTTAGGTGTGCCATACGCACTCATACCCATTAAGATGTATTCTTCATCTAATGGTTTTAACCCAACTCGTTTGGTCATAGCTGAATAGAACAATCCAATGCTATCAGGATATGTTTGGCTATATAACTTCTTATATACTGCTTTACCATTGCTATTGTAACGTGCATCCCAAATAGTAATGGTGTCGAACTCACCAATAGCATCAATCACAACTACAGTAGCATCAACAAAATCACTGGTTTGAAAACCACCTGCAGCATGACTCATGTGATGATTATGAGTATGATATTTCTTGTTGCCCAACAACGTTATTGCACCATTACTTAATTGAAACTTAGGACTCAAACTTGCTAGTTTAGGATTTTCACCTGATCTGATTTGACGTAGAAATTTTAACCAAGGTCTTTCGTAATAGTGAATCTCATAATCATCATTAACATAATGCATGGCATCAGTTACAATATCACTAGTGATTTGCTTGTCGTGTTTTATTTTGGTATAGCGTTCACTATGCCCGGCGAAAACTACATCGCCCCTGCGATTGATAACACTTAATGCGGCATCGTGGAAGCCTGAACTTATTCCAATATAGTCCATATTAATAAATGAAGGGGTCTTTCTTCTTCAACTCTTTAAGTTTTTTACGATAGGCCATTTCTCGTTTAATTTTAAATATTAGGTCTTTGATATAGTTAATCATATTATTTTGCCAGTTGTGAAAATACGTAATCAATGATTACTTGTTGATGGTAGATGCCAGGATGAGCAATCTCTGATCCAGGCAAAATATCACGAGCCTTATCTAAATTAATATCATACTTGTCACCATAGTTGCATAAATTAAGAATAGGAAGATCAGGGTTACGTTCCCAAAAACCATTAGTATCTTGCCAACTAGTAACTTCAATGAGTTTAATATCAGCCAACTTGCACATTACATTAATTGCTTTGCGATAGTAACTAAATTTTTGCAACATGTTACTATCTTCCATGATATATTCTTTGAATGATTCACGCCAGTGCTTTGCTGTAGTTTCTAATGCAGGTAGAAAGAAATGCATTTGGTCATGTTCCCAAAACAAGGTACGTGATGTTTGCGGCCAGTTAACAACAATAAACTTGGGATGTGTTTTAACATTAGTCAAGTAATGGGTAATGTTATAGAAAACAAAATCAGGACTTGCACCACCAATAGCACCATTGATATAGTCAACACCCAACTGATTAGCAATTCTATAACTGAATGTTTCTTCTAACTCAAGCCCGATACCTACTGTATTGCTACATCCAAAGAAAGCAATGTGATTATCATAATCAACTTCATTGAGTTCTTTGTTCATTCTGTACCCAAGATAGTTGAATTTATACTCAAATGTTTTATTGGCATAATACCAGCGTGGTCCAAACTTCTTTTTGTTTTTTAAAAACAATTCTTCTGAATCAGTGTGTGCAAAGTTCAATGTACATGAACGTAGCCCATCGTGAGGGGTCATAATCAATTCACTCAAAATTCACTCCAGGTTCTATATAGTTCTGCGTATTCAGGGAAAGTTTTAACAAAGTTAGTTCCTCGTCTTCTATCATGCTCATCTACGAATTTAATAAAGTCTTTTCTATTCTTTACTAATAGGTTAGCATCAATACTTTCACTTGCAACTATATATATGCGTTTAAGTTTCTCTAGTTCAATTTCATTGAAAACGTAGTTATCAATGTTTGCTGCCATGTAATCAATCTGTTCCTGAATATAGTGTAAATGGTCATGATCCATAATGAACACAGTTTGATGTTCTGGGTAACGCAAATATGGTATATCAACTAAAATACGTTTGTTTGTGGGTGTGCGATACTCAAGGATAATTTTGGTCAAGTCTTCTAGCATCAACTTGAAAGTTGGGATACTCAACAGGTTATATGTACTCATTACCGTAAACTCTAACTTGTCATTCTTGCTCAGTGCATGACGAATGTTATTGAGCCATTGAAAGTAATGCATACCATGACGAATATATTCTGCTTGCTTACCATATGCTTCTGCGCTGGTAAATATTTTGATTCGTTTAAGTTTGTTCTCATTGAGAATTATGTTGACTTTCTCTAAGAAAGTTTCTAATAATTCTCTAGGGGGATTCATGTTTGTATTAATTGCAACTTCTAATTCAGAGTTAGGATTAGCAATAATATAGTCAAGTACTTTGAAGGTGTTCTTGTTTAGTAAAGGTTCTCCACCGGTGATTCTAAAATACTTTAAGTTCTTATACATATCGGGAAACCATTCCCAGAATGCATCAACGTATGGGTTCTCGTCTTTGTTAGGTATGGGTAATGCGTTTTGCCCTTTTAACCAATTTAAGTTGTTGAACTTTTCACTTGTAGGATAGGGACCATAACGTTCAATTTCTTCCATCCATTGACTACTAATCTGAGGAGCACAATAACTACATTTGAAATTACACACGTTACCAAAACTAACTTCAACATAACTAGGATCAATATCCTCATCCCAAGACTTGCTGAGTATTTCGTTGATATAAGGCTTTGCCCAATACTTGTCTGCGCTTTTGTATACCCTGTCACTCATAGAACCTGCATCTTCTACGCGCCAGCAGTAGTCACATTCTTCGGGGCGTTTGCCCTCAAGCATAAGTTTACGTTGTTCTTTTTTATATTCACTGTTATGTAGTGCAGTCTTGTTGCGTTTCAATTCTTCTACTGAAACATAGTGTGTTTGTGGATGATGGCAACTATGCGTATGTCCATTCTGTAAATGTATTGTAACTTGTTTCCACTTAGCTACGCAGAATGAGGGACTAATCTCATTTAGTTCGTCACGAAAATCTTCTAGCATTACCAGCCCTCTATTTTTCTAATTACATCAATCTCTTTAACAAGAGGACCAACGTTATGTCTGTCTTTATTATAGTGACGCTTAAAGAATCTTGATTGGTCACGGTCAAGTGTATTAATAGGTAAGTCTAGCTTATTGCGTAAACTATTACCAAATAACTCTGCGTTAATTCTTGGGTCGTTATCTTTATGGTCTTGCCATAACTTTTCTAGGTTATCAAACCATTGAACTTGTATAGGGTCAAAGTCTTGTAGCATAGTCATAAACGTACCAAGTCTTGCTCCATAGATAGCCCACATGCCATTCTCTACGTCTGCGCCCACGTTGTGCCACACTGTTAAGTTATCTAAATTGCGGCTTGGGATGCGCTTAAATTCAGTTACATTGGGAACTAAGCCGCCCACTAAACACATCTTTACACCCTCTCTGAAGCCAGCACGCCATGCTTGGAACGGAGTATAGTTAGGATATGTTGTACTGTAACAGTCATTCATTGCCCAGTATAGACTATCATTATAATCTAAACAAAAGTCAACAGTTGTTTTATTATTACCATTACTGTTTTCATGTGTCTTCATGTTCATAACATATTCTTTTGTCCATGAACTAATGCCACCGTTACCATACACTAAGCCATTGATATTGTTTCTTGCTTTCCAACGATACTGTGCTTTATTATATGATTCTTCTTTATCTGTATAGTCTAGTGTGAGGTCGAAGAAACTACTATCAGGTATGTTGTCACCATCAATTAGAATAAATCGTTCAGTATCAGACTCTTCCGCGGCTCTTTTATGAGCCGCATCACTGCCCTTAACACCGTCGACACGTCTGGCCCAGGGTACCATGTTTTTAATCTTGAGCCAAAATTCTTCTTTTTGTGGTTCATCATAGCTTAAGTAGATACAATCTAAATCTTGTATTTCAATTTTCATAAACGGTTAAATCCCAGTAAACTGGATCAATATCATCAATGACCAGTATGTTTTCTTTGTGACACATGGTGCCTTTATCTTGTGGGATTAATTTAAGAATGTGTGCACCTGATGTTAATCTTACTGCTTTGTTATTGATTACACGCATATCATGTCTTGCCATGATATATGTTATCTTGTCGATGACCACATAATTACCCTCAAGGTTATCAGTAGTATAGCATATTACCTTACCCGCGTCATCATAATAAAGACGATATTCAACCATAATTTTTATCCAATTTGTAACTAAAGTTTTTCACATGATAATGAAATGGGTAACGCTGAGGGAACGTTTGAATGCGTAATGGGTCAGTAAACTCATACACCAACTCGTTTGTCCAATTATCAGATTTAGTATCGTTAATAAACTTTTTCATATGCACCATACTGAACTGTGTAAATTCTGGCAATGTTGTTTGTTCTACACCTATCAAGTGGCAAGCAATACTATACACCCAATCAGTTGTCGCAGGCTCATCAGGATCACACTTAAAAATTTGTTTATATTCATCCCAATTTTCAAAGATGTTCTTAACTGTTATATAGAACTGTTCGGCTATGTCACTTTTTTTGAAGTATGTAATTGCGTTATATACATCAGGTAAATTATTGTCTTCTATAAATTTACGATAGACCTTAACATCAGATATCTCACCTTTGTAGTTTCTTATAGTAGTACTTACTACCAAATCTCTATCTTTTAGAACATCCCACCAATAGCCAATGTCACTTGGAATGTACATGTCTGCCTCTAGTTTGATCGTGTAGTCATATGGACTTGCGTCATACACTTGCCAATCATTGATGAGTTTCCAATCACTATCAGGTGCTTGATCTCCGTAAGGTAATACATCAAGTATAGTGACGCTGGCGTCTGGCATTGCCTTCAGTATACTATTTTTTAGTACCTCAGCACATTTAACATAATCAACACGAGCCGTGTTTTGTGCAACGATTACAAATCCCTTATTCATTTATTATCTCTATAAAATTCTTTTTGTTGAGCATATGAAAATCAACACTTTTAATTTTTATATACTCTGTTCTTTTAATTACTCTAGTGGCAACATATTCAGTATCAAACTCATCACCTGTCTTATATAGTTTTGCCTTATCGTTCACATGCAACAAATTCCAAGGAATATAGTTTGAGGGGTCTTCTAAACCACCGTTCACTATATGCAATGCAATAGCAAGCGCATAATCGTTTCTATATGGTGCTGAGATAAATCCATACAAATTACTATAGTGAACATAGTTCTCTTGTACCATTCTCATGCACTCAAATATTTGCCTTGCTTTATCTGTTTTCTTAAAAGCCATAACTGTTGCCCAAGGGCAGTCAAAGCTGCTAGGACTTATAATATCTTTTGGTACTTCAGGAAACATCAAATAAATTGCAGTTTTGGCACACATAAAGTCTGTGTAAATATCAAAAATTTGATTTAGTTTGTCAGTGTTTACAACATAGTCAGTATCTAATAACAATGTTTCATCATACGGAGAAAGATCATATGCTTGGTATCTTCCTTTGTTTATCCATGTTTCTTTTTGTTTATAGTTATCGGTCTGTGCATCAACCAATATAACATTATCAAACGTATATTCTTGATTGTCTGGCAACGATTTGTCATCAGTAATCAACGTTACTGGTAGATTCAAAAAGTAATTGACTCGTTTAGCACAATACACTGCCATATCATAATAGTTAACAATGTTGCTGTTGAATGCAAATAGTAATACACCTCGACTCATCTGGTATTCTTTAATTCTTCAAATTCGTTATACCAATCTTCCATAACTTTAGAATATACATTCTTTGCTTTTGCTAACAATGTTGAGCGATTGACTTTGATTGGGTTTTTATAATCATCCAATAAAACCAGTGTATCATCTTCTAAAGCACTTAAGGCTGATATAAATTCAATACTAGCTCTCCACAAACCATTTTGGTCTGCAAAGATCAACTTGCTTGTGTACTTGTCATGTAGATATGTTTTAGATGCGTTAAAGCTAAAACGGGCTTTAGCATCTGCGATTAAGGTTTTGGTATCCATGTGAATATTTACATAGATACTGCATTACCGTTATTTTTATATATAAGTTGCTGTATACTGAACTTTTGGTGTGCCCCAAGAGTTTGTAGTAGATGAGGATGTATCAGTTGGATATGTAGATGACTGTTTCAATGTCAATGCAATTGTTGTTCCCGAACTTACTGACAATGTTGCAGGAATCTCGCTCCAAACTACGTTAATAGTAATAGAACTACCATTGTCTCCGTGTAATCCTTGTGTTCCATTTGTTTTAGCACTGATTGCAATTGCTGAACCAAGGTAGTTTGAGTAAAAACCTGTATCCATACGTTGCTTGAAAATCTCAGCACTAGATGCGGTCAATCCATAATAACCAGCTTGACTTACAAACGTATCTGGAACTGCACCTTGAAGATCAGTAACCTGTGTTAATCCTGTATAATCAGATCCAGCGATATGTGCGGTTGATGGGCTAATACCGGGAGCACTGATAATGATAGATCCAATTTGTTGACACAGTACTGCGTACATGCTATCTAATGGAGTACCGGTTGGATGTGACATCGTGATTGCAATTTGTCCACCACTATTGAAAAAGTATCTAGCAGCGTCACCTGATGCAAATGAAACAGTGAATGAGTAAATTGCTTCAGTTGACCATTGTTGAGTAGATGTAATTGTAGCAGGTGTTAATGAAACTTGACCATGCGAGTTCAAATAATTACTTGACAATGTTGTAATATTTGTAGATATTACAGACATATATTGAATCAACGTTTGTGCGTCACTTCCACTGTTAGAAGGTACATAGGTAGGTTGAGTAATTATCGAATGTGGACCTTGTTGATATGAAAGTGCATTAGAAACTGCAATGATAGAATCCCACTGAGCAGCAGTCACTTTACTTCCTACTGCAACTGTTTGAATAGGAGTTTGACCTAACCCTCTAGGACCAGTACCAGTAGCCCATAGTGTGTTAAGTTGTGTGGCAAAAGTATTAAAATCTGATGCCTGAATTAAACCGTTGACTGCGTATGACATTCTTTATCCTTACTTAGTGATTGAAACCACTGCAAGAACCATTCCTGTTGCTGCATCTGTCTTATTTTCTAAGGCACGACCAATAACATTGAATGCTGTCAATTCTTCTTTCTTAGCAGCACGTGCGTAGCCCTTAATACCAGCAGATACTAAACGTTGACCTTTTTTAACTTTACCGATCACTTTAACAAGCACACGCCCTGATACAGCAACAGATGGATGTGTCTCATCACTACCAGCAGCACCGTTCATAGTGAAACCTGCAGTAGTTGAAACAACACCAAATACTTCTTCACTTGCATCTTTTGTAACGGCAGTGATTTCTTTGTCTCCGCCAATTTCAACAACTGTGCCTGCATCATAGATATCATCAGCTTCAAAGCGTTCTGCTAAGTCAGCATATGTTGCATTAATACGAGCGCCAGTTGTCAATGTCCAAATGCCACTAATAGTACCTGTACCTGAAAGTGTAGAGATTGTATTAGATGATAAATTGTTTGGAGTAATGTTGCCATTAAATTGTGTGACATTATTAGCACCAGTCAAATAATCACTGACATTACCGTTGTTGTATGTACCACTTGGGTTGAATGGTTGACCATTCGCATACAAGTAATTATCGCACTTGATACCAGTACTGGTAGTGTCTCCTGCAGGGAAAGCAATATAACCGCTTGTCATTGATAATGCGTTGCCACCGGCAGCGCCGTTAACTGTCCAAGAACCAATCAATTTACCTGGATTAGTTTGAGAACCAGTTGAAATATATCGTGCGTTAAGAACACTGGTTACGTTGGCAGTAGTGATAGTAGC
>Ga0007857_1000022_pt1 | contig 46691 bp, 42 predicted proteins | sample CryBogCBH10Oct08_FD_71210 | JGI IMG/M metagenome (GOLD analysis project Ga0007857, IMG submission 71210) | Freshwater microbial communities from Crystal Bog, Wisconsin, USA - CBH10Oct08 | ecosystem: Environmental > Aquatic > Freshwater > Lake | place: Crystal Bog, Wisconsin, USA | collected... | reverse complement strand
TGGGCTTTGTGCCAGGCGCAGTCAACGTCGCTTGGAAACAATGGCCCGGTATGGCCATGAACCCCGAGTTTGACGCGCAAATTCTGGCCGCAGCGCAATCCCCTAAATCCCCAAAATCCCCAAATGGGCGTCAAAAAGTCTTGTTGCTGTGCCGAAGCGGCGTGCGCTCGGTAGCCGCTGCCAAGCGCGCCACGGAACTCGGCTTAGAGGCTTACAACCTTTTGCAAGGCTTTGAGGGCGATTTGGACGCAGAGGGCCACCGCGGCCAATTGGGCGGATGGCGACAGGCCGGCCTTCCTTGGCGTCAACTCTGACCGACTGTGATTCACGTGGAGAACCCATGGCTTTTCTGACCATTGACATTGGCAACACGCGCTTGAAATGGGCGCTCTACGAAGGCGCGGAACCCGGCGCCACCTTGCTGGAACACGGCGCCGAATTTTTAGAGAACATCGACCGTTTGGCCGAGGGCGCCTGGGCTGACCTGCCCACCCCCCGCGGCATGCTCGGATGCGTGGTGGCGGGTGAAGCCGTGCGCCGCCGCGTCGAGGCCCAAATGGAAATTTGGGACATCGTGCCGAATTGGGTGGTGCCTCAGGCCGCCGAAGCGGGCGTTAAAAATGGCTATGACTTTCCGGGGCGCCTGGGGGCTGACCGTTGGGTGGCCGTGATTGGCGCGCGCCACCGTTTGTTGCGACGCGGCCAAACAGGTCCTCTGGTGGTGGTCATGGTGGGCACCGCGGTCACGGTCGAGGCGGTGGATGCCGAGGGGCAATTTCTGGGTGGATTTATTTTGCCCGGGCACGGCATCATGCTGAAGGCCTTGGAGTCCGGCACTTCGGGGCTGCATGTGCCGACGGGCGAGGTCGTGACCTTTCCCACCAACACCAGCGATGCATTGACCAGTGGCGGCACTTTTGCCATTGCGGGCGCCGTCCACCGCATGGTCGCGCATCTGCGTGAACACACGGGCCAAGAACCAGTCTGTTTCATGACCGGAGGGGCGGGCTGGAAGATGGCGCCCAGCATGGGTTTGTCGTTCGAGTTGGTCGATCACCTGATTTTTGATGGCCTGCTCGACATCGCCCAATGCCGCCAACTTCGGGTTTGAAGTGGCTCGGGTGGTTCCGGTGGTTCCGGAGGTTCAGGGGGTTCAGGCCTGAAAGGGCGCCACCTGCTCAAAAAGCAACGCGATGACCCGTGCCTGTGAGGGTTCGGCTTGCTCGGGTTCCAGCGCTTGGCGAGGCGAGTGAACGTATTCTTCGCTGATCCAATGGGTTAACAACTGGCTCATCACTTTGGCAATTTGACAGGCCTGCTCAGATTGAAGCTTTAAACAACCTTGCTCATGGAGGTTTTGCAAGCACTGGTTAAAAAAATCAGATTGCCGACGAATTAATTTGGGGAATTCCAATTCAAGGTGCCGGTTCTTACTCAGAAAATGACTTAAGTCGCGGAACAAAAATCGATAATCCCATATCTGTTTGACCAAAGCAAAGAATATTGTTTTGGCCTCTTCTAAATTGGAAGGGGTCGGACTGTTGAGTAAATCTTCAAATCGGGTTTCAAAATGTTCATAAAGAACATTAATTAATTCTTCTTTGGTGGGAAAATGGTAGTAAAGATTACCGGGGCTGATGCCCATTTGCGAGGCAATTAAGGTGGTGGTGACGTTCAGTTCACCAAACCGATTGAATAAGCTCAGGGTGGTTTCGAGAACGCGCTCGGCAGTTCGACGGGGCGCCTTTTTGGCCATTAATGATTTGTACCATCTTTGTATAAGTAGATATCAAATTGTCTACGACAAAGATGGTTTTTGTGTGTCTTTTAAAGACCGACGGTCAATTTTAGGTTTTTGACTCTAAAAACTTCTTGTCTCTGAAAATCATTCAAATTCAGGCCGAAAAACGGTAAATCCCATCGGGCCCCTGGGCTCTTTTCACCCGACCGCTGTACCAAAGCGCGTGCAAATGGGCCACCGCTTCCCCGAAAGCGAATGTCATTTGGTGGTCGTCCAAGTTTCTTTTGAACAAAATCGGAATGGCGTCGATTCCGCACAAGGCTTTTTCTTGGCAGGCTTGTTCCAACTCCGCCAAACGTTCTTGATGGTGTGCGTGAAGTTGCTCGATTCGGTGGTGCAAGCCTTGAAAAGGCTTGCCGTGCGCCGGCAACGTGAGTGTTTCGGCCGATAAGGGTTTGAACAAGTCAATCGAGTCCAAAAACTGCTGCACCGGATTACTCAGGGGTTCCGTCTCATACACGCTGACATTGGTGGAAATGCGCGGCAACATCATGTCACCGCCAATCAGCAAGTGCCTCGATTCGCAGGACAAAGCCATGTGCTCTGGAGAATGCCCAAAACCCGGAATGCAGCGCCAACGATCGCTGCCGATGGTGATCACATCACCCGCGTGCAGGCGAACATAACGGGGCGGCACCCGGGGCGTTAGTTTCGAATAAAAGGCGGCGCGGTAATGCATGTGCGCCACCGCTTTTTGGTTCGTCAGGCCGTTTTGGCTGCAAAAGTCAGTGGCGTTTTGGAGGCTGGCGGGTTCCGCTGGTTGGGTGGCTTTGGCGGCCGACAGGTACTCCGCAGCACTGATCCAAAGGTTGACACCCCAGCGTTCACAAAACCAATGCGCCAAACCCAGGTGGTCGGGGTGCATGTGGGTGGCAATGACCCGAAGAATCGGCAGGCCTTGGAGTTCGTTGCTGAAAATGGTTTCCCAATGGGCGCGGGTGGTAGGGTTGTCAATGCCACAGTCCACCACCGTCCAGCCTTTGACCCCGTCCATTTCATCGGCCAACAGCCACAAATTGATGTGGTTCAGCTCGAACGGCAATGGCATGCGCAACCAACGCACGCCGGGCGCCACTTCGAGGGTCGTACCCGGCTCGGGCAGGGTTTCCTCTAAGGGGTAATGAAGTTCAGGTGTCAAAGTGTTCATCCGGCGATTATGATTGACGTTAACGTCAACGTCACATCGTTTTCCGATTTTTCCCCTTTTCCATGTCCCCTATGTTGCCGACCCCTCAGTTTTCGATCAGCGAATTGGCTCAAGAATTCGACCTGACCACGCGGGCCATTCGTTTTTACGAAGACATGGGCCTGCTGCAACCCCACCGAACGGGCCCCGGTGGACGGACCCGGGTTTACAGCGCCCGTGACCGGGCTCGGCTCAAGTTGACGCTGCGCGCCAAACGGCTCGGGTTGTCTTTGTTGGGCGCCAAGGCCATTTTGGACATGTACGACAGCCCGCGGGACACGGTGCCGCAGTTGGAGAAATTTGCCGAAATTTTGAGCCAGCACAAGCAACAGCTTCAAGCCCAAATGGCCGATCTGCAAGCCAACTTGGACGAAGTCAAGGCGCAAGAAAAAGAAGTGCTGGCCTTGTTGAACAAACACCTGAAAACCGCCAAAAGGAGACCTTCATGAGCCAACCAACCCCCAGTCAATTACCCGGCTTGAACTTCCAGTTGGGCGAAGAGGTCGACGCTTTGCGTGAGGCAGTGTTCGACTTTGCCCAAGCCGAAATAGCCCCTCGTGCCGCCGAGATTGACCGCCAGGACCAGTTCCCCATGGACCTGTGGCGCAAGATGGGCGACTTGGGCGTGCTCGGCATCACCGTTTCTGAAGCCGACGGCGGGGCCAATATGGGCTACTTGGCCCACATGGTCGCGATGGAGGAAATCAGCCGTGCCAGCGCTTCGGTGGGTTTGTCCTACGGCGCGCACAGCAACCTGTGTGTGAACCAAATCAACCGCAACGGCACCGAAGCGCAAAAGGCCAAATACCTGCCCAAGCTGATTTCAGGTGAACACGTCGGTGCCTTGGCGATGAGCGAGCCGGGGGCCGGCTCAGACGTCATCAGCATGAAGCTGAAGGCCGAATGGAAAGAACCCAGCGCTTCGGGCGGCGGCTACTTCTTGCTGAATGGCAGCAAGATGTGGATCACCAATGGCCCTGACGCCGATACGCTGGTCGTCTACGCCAAAAGCGAGCCTGAGCTCGGTGCCCGTGGCGTCACGGCCTTTTTGATTGAAAAGGGCATGAAAGGCTTTTCGATTGCGCAAAAGCTCGACAAGCTCGGCATGCGCGGCAGCCACACGGGCGAGTTGGTGTTTGACAACGTTGAGGTGCCCGCAGAAAACGTGCTGGGCGGCCTGAACTTGGGGGCCAAGGTGCTCATGAGCGGCTTGGACTACGAGCGCGCCGTCCTCACCGGCGGGCCACTCGGCATCATGCAATCGGTCATGGACAACGTCATCCCGTACATCCACGACCGCAAGCAATTCGGCCAGAGCATTGGCGAGTTTCAGCTCATCCAAGGCAAGGTGGCCGACATGTACACCGTGCTCCAAGCCGGTCGCTCATTTGCTTACACCGTCGCTAAAAATCTGGATTTGCTCGGCACCGAGCATGTGCGCCAAGTGCGCAAAGACTGCGCCTCGGTCATTTTGTGGTGCGCCGAAAAAGCCACTTGGATGGCGGGCGAAGGCGTGCAAATTTTTGGCGGCAACGGCTACATCAACGACTACCCCTTGGGCCGTTTGTGGCGCGATGCCAAGTTGTATGAAATAGGCGCTGGCACCAGCGAAATTCGACGCATGTTGATTGGCCGAGAGTTGTTTGCCGAGACGCTTTGAAACCCTTTCAAGTGGATGGATTTTTAGAAAAAATGAGGCCGCTTGCTAAACTCTTTCCATGACCACCAACATCCAAAGTCTGATTCAAAACAACCGCGACTGGGCGGCCCGCATGGAGGCCGATCGTCCCGGGTTTTTTTACAAGCTCTCGCAGCAACAAACGCCCAAGTATTTGTGGATTGGTTGCGCCGACAGCCGTGTCCCCGCCAATGAAATCATTGGCCTCGATCCGGGTGAAATTTTTGTCCACAGAAACGTCGCCAACGTCGTGGTGCACTCGGATTTGAACGCCTTGTCGGTGATTCAATTCGCCGTCGATCATTTGAAGGTGGAGCACATCATCGTGGTCGGCCACTATGGCTGCGGCGGCGTCTTGGCGAGCTTGCGCGGGACCCGCGTCGGCCTGGCCGACAACTGGTTGCGCCATGTGCACGACGTCAAAATTCGCCACCGCCAACGCTTGGACCACTTGCCGGTCAAGGACCAAGAAGACGTGCTGTGCGAAATGAACGTGATTGAGCAAGTCGGCAACGTGGCCTTGTCCAATGTCATGCAAGACGCGTGGAGCCGGGGCCAAAAAGTCACGGTGCACGGCTGGTGTTATGGGCTGAAAGACGGTTTGGTGAACGACCTCAAAGTCAGCATGAGCCGCCCAGAAGAAGTCATGCCCGTTTTCCGCGCTGCGTTCAAGCGCTATCCGCGCGGTTAAGGCGCGGCCGCTGCTGACCGATCGGACCCATCGGACCCATCGCTAACCCACACCCCATACCCCATACCCCATCGCCGGAGATTTTCCCTATGAGCACTGCCACTTTCCCCCTTCAAAATGACCCCATCGTCATCGTCAGCGCCGTGCGCACCCCCATGGGTTCGTTTCAGGGCGATTTTTCAGGCTTGGCAGCCCATGATTTGGGGGGCGCCGCCATTGGCGCGGCGGTCTCACGCGCTGGCATTTCTCCGCAAGACGTGGGGGAAGTTTTGTTTGGCAACTGCTTGATGGCCGGCCAAGGCCAAGCCCCAGCGCGCCAAGCGGCGTTCAAAGGCGGCTTGCCCAAAGAAGCGGGTGCGGTGACGTTGAGCAAAATGTGCGGTTCGGGCATGAAGGCCACGATGATGGCCCACGACATGATCTTGGCTGGCAGCCACGACGTGATGATTTCGGGTGGCATGGAGAGCATGACCAACGCGCCTTATTTGCTGCAAAAAGGGCGGGGCGGTTACCGCATGGGCCACGACCGCATTTTTGACCACATGATGCTCGACGGCCTTGAAGACGCTTACGAGCCCGGCCGTTCAATGGGCACCTTTGGCGAAGATTGCGCGGCGAAATACCACTTCACCCGTGCCGACCAAGACGCTTTTGCTACCGCCAGTGTGACACGGGCGCGCGCGGCGATTGAGAACGGGGCTTTTCAAGCAGAAATCACCCCCGTGACGGTCAAAGACCGCAGCGGTGAGCGCGTTGTGAGCACCGACGAAGGGCCGGGCAAGGTCAAGCTCGATAAGATGACCAGCCTGAAGCCGGCCTTCAAAAAAGACGGCACCATCACCGCCGCTTCCAGTTCGTCCATCAACGACGGCGCCGCCGCTTTGGTGCTCATGCGGGCCAGCACCGCAGCCGCCAAAGGCCTGAAACCCTTGGCCAAAATTGTCAGCCATGCCACCCACGCCCAAGAGCCCAATTGGTTTGCCACCGCACCATTGGGTGCCACGCAAAAGGCCTTGACCAAAGCCGGTTGGCAAGTGGGTGATGTCGATTTGTGGGAAATCAACGAGGCCTTTGCCGTCGTGCCCATGGCCTTGATGGCCGAGCTCAAAATACCCCACGAGATCGTCAATGTGAATGGCGGCGCTTGCGCTTTGGGGCATCCCATCGGCGCGTCGGGTGCCCGCATCATCGTGACCTTGATCCATGCTTTAAAAGCACGTGGCTTGCGCCGTGGCTTGGCCACCTTGTGCATCGGCGGCGGCGAAGCCACCGCGCTGGCGTTGGCGTTGGTTTAAGCCGCATTCAAAAGCAGGCGTGTGCTTGAAAGCCCAGGTGCTGGTGTGGGTTCCAAGGCGTCAGGAACTTGGCTCATCGAATGGGCCCCCAGCGGTGCGCGTTGGGTCGCCGAAGCCGTCACGCCCTTGCTCTTAAGCGCCGAGGCGGCCGGCATCGCGCTGGCCAGTTCTTGTCGCAACGGCACGTGCCGAACCTGCCTTTGCCGCCTGCGAACAGGTCAAGTCGCCTATGACATCGAATGGCCTGGGCTCAGTGCCGAAGAAAAAAGCGAAGGCTGGATCCTGCCCTGTGTGGCACTGCCGCGCAGCGACTGCGTTTTGGACGCGCTGCCGGTTTCGTTTTAAAAGCCGGACCAGCCGCCGCCCAACACCTTCACCAATTGAACAGTGTTGATGAGTTGCTGCCCTTGGTTTTGCAACAACTGGCGCTCGTAACTCAGCCAGACTTGTTCATTGGTCAAAGCGTCTAAATAGCTCGAGGCGCCTTGCTCGTAGCGGGCTTGGGTCAAATCGTAAGCCTGACGGGCGCTCTGGGCGCCCCGCTTCAAAGTGCTTTGACTGCGCGCCAAGGCGTAACGGGTGTTGATCGCGTTTTGCACTTCTTCAAAGGCGCTCAGCACCGTTTGTTGGTAAGCGCTCACGGTTTGTTGGTAGGCGGCTTTGGCGCTGCTGACATTGGCGTCGATGCGGCCACCGTCCAACAAGGTCAGGCCGGCATTCAGCCCAAGTGACCACAGCCCCGCCGGACCGGTGAACAGCAAAGGCGTTTTGTTGGCATCGGTGCCGAGCAAAGCACCCAAGGTCAAGCTGGGCAGGTAAGCGCTGCGGGCCACGCCGATTTGCGCATTGGCCGCCGCGACCGCCCGTTCGGCGCTCGCCACATCGGGGCGGCGTTCCAGCACGGCGGCCGGGCTGTCTATTGGCACTGGGGGCACGGCGGGCAGCGATTCGGCAGCTGAGCCCCAAGCCGCTAACTCAAAGCGGGGGGCGGCTTGGCCTGACAAGGTGGCGATGGCATTTTGAAAGTGACTGCGCTGGTCTTGTGAATTCAGTATTTGGTTTTCAACCAAGGCGGTGAGCGCCTTTTGTTGTTCCAAATCCAGACCCGAAGTCAAGCCTTGTTGGTGGCGATCTTCCAGCAGGGCGATCAGCTTTTTCTGGTCGCGCAGGGTGCGGTTTAAAAGTGCGAGATCGGCATCCAAAGCGCGCAATGAAAAATACGCAGTGGCCAGTTGGGCGGTCAGCAGCAGCCGGGTGTTTTCAAAATCAGCGCCGCTTTTGACTTCCAGCGCTTTGGCGTTGTCTATTTGGCTGCGCACGCGGCCGCCCAAGTCAATTTCATAAGACGTCGTGAAGGCCGCGTTGAAATCGTTTTGCGTGACCTGTTGATTGACCACAGCGTAATTGCCTTGAGGCCGAGCGGCCGAGGTTTCAAAACGCGAAGTGCCAGCCCCAAGGCCGACCGTGGGGCTTTGGGTACCCAGGGCCAAAGCGGTTTGGGCCTTGGCTTGGTCCAACCTGAATTGCGCTTGCGCCAGACTCGGGTTGTGGGCCAAAGTGGCGTCAGCCAATGCATTCAAAACGGGGTCGTTGAAAATCTTCCACCAAGCCCCCTTGGCTTCACTGTCGCGCGGTTCAGCGGCTTGCCAGCCCGGCTCGGTGGGGGCCTCTTGCCATTGAGCAGGTGCATTCGCTTTGGGCGCTTGGTAGTCGGGCGCCAGCGAGCTGCAGGCGCTCAAGGCAGCCAGCAGGCAAACCGCCAACCCGAGCAAACCCAATTTGAAGGCCTGGCGCATCACGAGGCCCCTCCGGCTTTGGCAGGTGGTGCAACGGGAGCGGCAGCTGGTGTGGCAGTTGGTGCGGCAGTTGGTGCGGCACCTGTTGTGGCACCTGTTGTGGCTTTGACCACGACCAAATCGCCCTCAGTGATGGAGTCGGGTGGGTTGATGATGAAGGCATCGTCTGGTGCCAGGCCGCTGGCCACTTCCAGACGTTGGCCCATGTCGCGGCTGATTTTGATGGTTTGCAAATGCACCTTGTTGTCTTTCACCAAGGCCAATTGCGTGCCCTCGGGTCGGAACAGCAGGGCATTGTTGGGGATGGTCAGCACCGTGCCGTCCACTTTCAAGCCCTTTAAGGTCACTTGCGCATAGGCGCCGGGCAAGAGTTGGCCCTTGGGGTTGGCCAAGTTGACTTCCACTTGCAGCGTGCGGGTGCTGGTGTCAATGGCGCCGGCCGTGCGGACCACCTTGCCTTTGAAAACCTCGCCGGGCAATTCGCTCAGTCGGACTTCGGCCGGAATCCCCACTTTGATGATTTGTGAGTAGGTTTGAGGCGCGGCGACAAAAATGCGGAGCTGGTCAATTTGAGCCAAGGTGTAAAGCGCCTTGGGGGCGCCCCCGTTGCCGGCGTCGACCAAATTGCCGACATCCACCAAGCGCTTGGTCACGATGCCACTGAAGGGCGCGGTGATGTGGTTGTAGCTCAGCAAATCTTCAAGCCGTTGCACATTGGCTTGGCTGGCGTTCAAGCTGGCTTCAGCCGACTTCAGGGTGGTTTGACGCTCGTCCAATTCTTGTTGCGAAACGGCGTCTTTTTGACGCAGTGCTTTCCAGCGCTCAAAAGAGGTTCGGGCCAGTTGCACCGTTTGCTCAATTTGACGACGGGTGGCGCGGGCTTCGGTCAATTGTTGTTCGATTTCTGGCGTGGCAATGTCCAGCAAGGCATCGCCCTTTTTGACGGCTTGGCCCAAGTCTTTGTACCAATGCGTCACATAGCCCGAAGTGCGGGCAAAAATCGGGCTTTCGATGTAGCCTTGCAAAGTGCCGGGTAACTCAATGCCGTTCTGGCTTTTGGCGGTTTGGGGCTTGGCCAAGACCACATAAATCTTGGCGCCCTCTGCCGTCACCCCTTGAAGTTCTTTCGACTGCGCGGCGCGTTGCCCTAGGATGCCCAGCGCCCCTGCGCCAAGTAAGAGAATGCCAATGGCTGCAAATACATGGGTGCGCTTGAGCAAAGTCAGGCGGCGCAAATGGTGAGCGGGCGCGTGGGACTGCAGGCCGTGGATGCCAAGGGATTCATGACGGTTGGACATTGAACGATTCCTCAAATCTCAGGATGTTGTTGTTTTAAGTGCGTGACCCGCTGGGCTCGATGGCCGGTTTTTGCGTTCTTGGCGAAGTTGCAAACGGCGGTGAATCGAGGCAAACACGAGCGGCACAAAGAACAAAGTCGACAAGGTGGCGAACAACAAGCCACCGATCGTGGCGCGACCCAGTGGCGCATTTTGTTCGCCCCCTTCGCCCATGCCCAAGGCCATGGGCAGCATGCCGATGATCATGGCCAACGCCGTCATCAGCACGGGGCGCAATCGGGTGGTGCCCGCTTCAAGGGCGGCGGCCAAGGGCGGCTCGCCGGCCAGTAACCGTTCTCGCGCAAAGGACACCATCAAGATGCTGTTGGCCGTGGCGACCCCCATGGTCATGATGGCGCCAGTGAGGGCCGGTACCGATAAGGTGGTGCCCGTTAAGAACAGCATCCATGCAATCCCGGCCAGCGCAGCAGGCAAGGCGGTGATGATGATGAAGGGGTCAACCCAAGATTGGAAGTTCACCACAATCAGCAGGTAGACCAAGACAATCGCCATCGCCAAACCCACGCCCAATCCGGTGAAGGAGGTTTGCATGGTTTTAACTTGGCCCATCATGTTCACGGTGGTGCCACGGGGCAGTTGGTCGCGAATGTTGTCGATGGCTTTTTCAACCTCGACGGCCACTGAACCCAAGTCTTTGCCCGACACGCTGACGTAAATGTCGACCGCGGGTTGGATGTTGTAGCGCGAGGCCACGGCTTGTTCACGGCTGGGGGTGATGGTCACCAAATTGCCTGCCACTTGGGGCGTGGCCGTGGCGTTGCTGACCGGGGTTTGCAGGAGTTTGTCGACCGAATCCACTTCGTATTGCGGCGTTTGAACGGTGATGTTGTAAACGATGTCGTTGCTCGGGTTCAGCCAGAACGCCGGCGCAGTTTGAAAGCTGCCCGACAGCGACACCAACAGGCTTTGCGCCAGGTCTTGGGCGCTCAAGCCCACTTGCTGCAAGCGACTGCGGTCCATGGTCAGCTTCTTGGTCGGCTGATCCAGCCGTTGCTGAATGTGAACATCCACCGCGCCGTCGATTTTTTTCAGTTCACGTTGGAGCAAAGCCGCCAGTCGGAAATTGTCTTCGACCTTGTTGCCAGTGAATTTGATGTCAATCGCGGCGGGTTGGCCAAAGTTCAAAATCTGCGTGATGATGTCGGCGGGTTGGAAGAAGATTTCAACCCCTGGGAATTGGCTGGGCAATTCGGCCCGCAACCGTTTGATGTAGCCGTCGGTGGGGTGGTGGCCTTCGTTCAAAGCAATTTGAATTTCACCGTCCAACGTACCGATCACGCCTGAATTGCTGTAAGACAAGTTCAGACCGCTGTAGGGCACGCCCAAGTTGTCGAGCACGGTGCCGATTTCTTCCTTGGGAATGGTTCGCCGAATCGCCGCTTCAATGCCATCGGCCAAGCGGGCGGTTTCTTCGATGCGGGTGCCCGTGGGGGCCCGGAAGTGAAGGCGAATCAACCCCGCATCAACGGTAGGGAAAAAGTCTCGGCCCATGACCGCGTAAAGACCGCAAGAGGCCAAGCAAAACGCCAAGAAGCCCGCCATGTAGCGTCCGCGTCGGGGCAACAAGGCGCTCAAGATCACCATGTAGCCGCCGCGCATGCGCTCGAAGCCGGCGTCAAAAGCCAAGTAAATGCGTTTGAAAAAAGACACCTTGGCCGTGGGCGCCGATCCATATTCGTGTCCCGACATCATCAACTTGACCATGGTGGGCACCAAGGTCCGGGACAACACATAAGAGGCGAGCATGGCAAAAATGACCGCCTCGGCCAAAGGCACAAACAGGTAACGCGCCACGCCCGTCAAGAAGAACATGGGCACGAACACAATACAGATACAAAGCGTTGAAACCAGAGCAGGAATGGCAATTTCACCAGCGCCGCTCAGTATGGATTCTTCCAAGGGCTTGCCCAGCTGCATGTAACGCTCGATGTTCTCAATCGTGACCGTGGCGTCGTCCACCAAGATGCCCACCGCCAGGGCCAAGCCGCCCAGCGTCATCAGGTTGATGGTTTCACCCAGCGCGAACATGATCAAAATCGACGACAACACCGACAGCGGAATCGACACCGCGATGATGAGGGTGCTGCGCCAATTGCCCAAAAACAACAAAATCATCAGGGCCGTTAAAGCCGCCGCAATCAGGGCTTCGTGCATGACGCCGTTGATGGCCGATTTCACAAACAAGGACTGGTCAAACAGCGGGGTGATGGTCAAGTCAGGCGGCAAGGTCTTGGCCGCTTCGGGCAGCATCTCACGCAGGGTCTTGACGATGTCCAAGGTCGACGCCCCGCCATTTTTTAGAACCGAGATCAACACGCCGCGCTGGCCATTCGTGCGGGCGATGTTGGTTTGGGGTGTAAAGCCATCGCGCACATGGGCGATGTCGCCCAAATAGCGCGTGGCGCCGTTGATGGTTTTGACGGGGATGCGGTTCAGCTCGTCAATGGAGCTGGGCGAGCCGTTTAAATTCACGGTGAACTCGGTCCCGCCGATCTTGGTGGTGCCGGAGGGCAGCGTCAGGTTTTGGGCGTTGATGGCGGCCACGATGTCGCCGGGTGCCAAGCCGTTGGCTTGCAGGGCCTGGGTGTTCAGATCGACCGAAATGGTGCGGCTTTTGCCCCCATAGGGATAAGGCACCGCCGCCCCCGGGATGGTGATGAGCCGTGGCCTCAGGAAGTTGACGGCGGTGTCAAACAAAGTGGATTCTGAAAGCGTCGGGCTCGACAAGCCCAACTGAATCACCGGGATGCTCGAGGCCGAGTATTTGATGATGAAGGGCGGCACGGTGCCGGTGGGCAATTGGCGCAGCACCGCTTGCTCCACCGCGGTCACTTGAGCCAATGCCGTTTGGATGTTGGCGTTGGGCTGGAAGAACACCTTGATGACCGAAACCCCCGACAACGATTGAGACTCAATGTGCTCGATGTCGTTGACCGTGGTCGTCAACGCCCGCTCGTTGACTGAGGTGATGCGGGCGCCCATCTCTTGGGCCGACAAGCCGGTGTAGTTCCAGACAATGCTGATGACCGGAATGTTGATGTCCGGGAAAATGTCGGTCGCCATGCGCATGAGCGCCAAAGGGGAGGCGAGCAAGATAAGGATCGCCATCACCACAAAGGTATAGGGCCGACGCAAGGCTATGTTGACGATCCACATGGGCTCAATATCCGCTTCAAAGACAAATTAATTCTCTATTTTCAACCATTTTGCGGGTTGAAATCGACGCCCCCCTCTGGCGCAGGTGGGAGAGAGTCGCTCAGGTGTCCGGCTTGGCCCCCAAGTTGGCCCCCAGGTTGCCCCCAGGTTGCCCCTTAGTGACCCTCTATCACGAGGGTCACCAAAGTGATCGAATTTACCAAAGTCGGATGCGCTCGGCAGGGGCCTTGTACATGCCGTCGCCAGGCTGGGTGCCAAAGGTTTGATGGAATCCATCGTGGTTCACGGCGGCGCCGTTGGCCCGGAAAGGCTCGGGCGAGTGGGGGTCCGAAGTCAGGCCTTGCAGCAAGCGCTCATCGCGGCTCTTGGAACGCCAGACTTGTGCCCAGCCATAGAAGAAGCGCTGTTCCCCCGTGAGCCCGTCCATCACGGGTGCGGGTTGGCCCTTCAAAGACCGCACATAGGCTTTGTAGGCGATTTGCAAGCCCGACAGGTCGGCAATGTTTTCACCCAAGGTCAGTTTGCCGTTGAGGTGGGTGCCGGGCAGGGGCACATAGGCTTCGTATTGATTCACCAGTTGGGTGGTGAGGGCTTCAAAGGCTTGGCGATCTTCGGGGGTCCACCAATTGTTCAAAGCGCCGGTGCCATCGAACTGGCTGCCTTGGTCGTCAAAGCCGTGGCTGATTTCGTGGCCGATCACCGCGCCAATGCCACCGTAATTGACCGCATCGTCGGCTTGGCTGTTGAAGAAAGGGGGTTCCAAAATGGCGGCTGGAAACACAATTTCGTTGGCCGACGGGTTGTAATAGGCGTTCACCGTTTGGGGTGTCATGTGCCACTCGGTGCGGTCCACCGGCTGGCCTAATTTGGCTGTGGTGCGGTTCCACAAGAAGGTGGCCGCGCGCATTTCATTGCCTGCCGCGTCACCTGCAACCACCTGCAACGGGCTGTAGTCGCGCCAGTGATTCGGGTAGCCAATTTTGATGCTGTATTGCGACAATTTTTCTTGCGCTTTGGCCTTGGTGGCGGGCGTCATCCAAGACAATTTGTCAATCGATTCTTTGTAAGCGGCCATCAAGTTGGCCACCAGAGACTCCATGCGGGTCTTGGATGACGCCGGAAAGTAGCGTTCCACATAAAGCTGTCCCACCGCTTCACCCAATGCCCCGTTTAAAGCGGCCGTGGCTTTTTGCCAACGCGGACGTTCTTCTTTGGCGCCCGACAAGGCGGTGCCATGGAAGGCAAAACTGGCTTCGCGCACGGGCTTGGGCAGCACGCTCGACAAACCATCCAAGGCGCGCAGTTGCAAATAAAGACGCCAGTCTGCCAAGGGCACCTCGGCGGTGAGTTTGGCGATGCCGGCCACTTCACTGGGCTGTGAGACTGACAGCGTGTCGATGCCTTTGAGCTGCGCTGCCTTGAAGAAAAGCGTCCAATCCAGTTCAGGGGCCAAGCCTTGCAGCTGCTTCACGGTCATGGGGTTGTAGGTTTTGACCGGATTGCGGTTGTCGACTTTGTCCCAATGGGCTTGGGCTATTTTGAACTCAAGGGCCATCACCCGCTGGGCGGCTTGCTTCGCGTTTTGTCCAGGTGCCAGCTGGGCCCACTCGATGAGTTGGGTCAAATAGGTTTCGTAGGCAGCGCGGGCTTTGGCGAAGCGCTCGTTGTCGGTGTTGAGGTAGTAATCCCGGTCGGGCAGCCCCAAACCGCCTTGCCACGTTTGCGTTAGATTCGCCAAGGGGTGTTTGGGGTCGGCCTCGACGCCCACGCCCACGGGGGTGTTGATCAGCAGCCCTTGCGCTTTCCCCAGAAATTCTGATAACTCAGCTCGGGTTTTGAGGGCTTCAATTTCAGCCAACAAGGGTTGAACGGGCGCGGCGCCAAGGGCGTCTATTTTGTCGGTGTCCAGGTAGCTGGCATAAAACAGGCTGACTTTTTGGGCCACAGTCTGAGGGGCCTTGGCTTTTTCGCTGGACGCCTTGTCGGAAGGGGCCGTTTGGGTTTGGGTGGCCAATTCATCCAGCAGGGTTTTGACGCGCAAATCCGACTGATCGCGCAATTGAATGAAAGTGCCGAAGGTTGATTTGTCAGCGGGAATTTCGGTGTTTTTCAGCCAAGTGCCATTCACACTGTTGAACAAATTGTCCTGCACCCGAACGCTGGGGTCAGCGGCGTTGGCTTCAATGCCCGAGCCCATGACCGAGGCCGCTTGAAGGGTCTGAACTGGCACGACCCAAACGCCGCTGCAAAGGCCGGCGCTGACCAGAAGGCGAGAAATAAGGCGTTGCTGGAATAGCATGTGTGGGAGTCCCCGATAAAAACCGTGAAGCGTAAATAATAGTCCAGCAAGGCGCAATTTCAAGATTTTCATGCCCCTGTCACGCAAAGGTGATTAGATGTTTTTAAATCCCCAGCCAATGAAAAGAACAAGGTCCCCCTCAGTGAGTCGTCAAGTCAACCGCCACGAGCAGTGGTCTGAAACTTTTGGGGATTTGCGCGCCTTTTATATGCGCGCCTTTTTCTTGCACGCCTTTTTCTTGCGGGCCTTCCCGCTGGCCAGGTTGAGCCTGCCGATGTTGCTGACGTTGCTGGCCTTGATGCCCGCCCGAGCCGCAGCCGAAAATGGGCCTCAATCGGTGACACCAAGACCAATCGCCTCGACTTCAACTGCAATCCCAGCGGAAGTTCTGAGCTTTCAAGAATTTTTTCAAACCCCCATAGGCCCCCGTGGTTTGGCATTGAGCGACAAAACCCGCTCCCTTCAAGATCAGTTTGTCACCCTGACGGGTTACCGCGTCAAAACCGATGTGCCCACGGTGGGTTGGTTCCTGTTGGCCCCTTTGCCCAATCAAGTGAGCCCCGAAGAAGACGGTGACGCCAACGACTTGCCCGCCAACACCGTGCTGGTGACCTTGGCCCCGTCATCCCCGTCATCCCCGTCCCCCCTGTCCCCCCTGTCCCTCCCGTCCCCCCTATCGCACCCGTCTCAAAAGGGGTTGTCTGTTTTACCCATGCCCATGCCCATGAATGGCGACTCAGGGCGAATGACTTTAAAAGGCCGCTTCCATTGGGGCGCCGAACGGGCGCCCGATGGACAAACGTATTGGTTTTCTTTGCAATTGAATGAACCCCTGAATTGAGGAATGAACATGTCTTTGACCTTGCCCCCCCTTTTAGTCAACCCCCGTTTTGAACTCAGCCAACTGACCCTCGGTGCGTTGCTGATGTGCGCCGGTGCAGCCGCCTGGGCAGCGCCCAGCGTCACGCGACTCACGCCGCCGAGCGAGTTGTTCAGCCAAGGCCAAGCGAATAACACCAACAACACCACCAACGCCAACTTCAATCCCAATGCCCCTTTGGTTGCCCGTTTCTTGCCGGGACAAAAATTTGACTTGCAAGCCACCTTGGTTCCCGATTCAGCGCAGGGACAGATCGCCGATGCGCGCTTCCTGCTCGACGGGCAACCCCTTAAAGCCCCCACCAGCCTGCGTTCTTGTGAGGAAGGTTGTTTGGCCACTGTGCCCAAAAATGCCACGATTGCCACGCTGCGCGCCTTGCAAGTTGAAAAGCCAGGCGTCCACCATTTTTCAGTCACCGCCCAGCAAAACGACGGTCAAACCGTCACCGCCCACGGCCAGTTTGAAGTGGTGGCTTGGCAGGCCGTTGAAACGGGCAAGTCGGGTCAGTCCGAGTCCGCCAAGGCCAAGGTCAAAAACGTGATCATCTTGCTGGGCGACGGCATGGGCGCCGCCCACCGCACCGCCGCCCGCATTGTGTCGGGCGCTTATGCGCAAGGCAAAGCCAACCAGCCTTTGGAGATGGATTTGTTGCCCATCACCGGCATGGTGAAAACCTCGTCTTTGAATGCGTTGGTGACCGACTCTTCGCCTGGAATGTCGAGCTATGTCACCGGCAACAAGCACAACAACAACGAAGAAGGCGTGTTTCCGGACGACACCATCGACCCTTTTGACAACCCCCGCATGGAGTATTTGAGCGAGTACCTGCACCGCACCCAAGGCAAGTCGCTGGGCTTGGTGACCACCGCCGATGTGTTTGACGCGACGCCCGCCGCCAATGCCGTGCACACCAGCAACCGAGGGGCCGGCACCGGCATCGTGGATCAATATTTGGACGACCGCGGCTTAACGGGCCTGTCGGTCCTGATGGGTGGCGGTCGCAAATGGTTCTTGCCCGCCAGTGTGCCTGGCTCGGCGCGCGCTGTGAGCAACGACTATGCCTTTGCCACCGACGCGAATCCCGCTTTGGCCCACACCGCCCATTTGGTGAAAGCCTGGGGCATTGCACCCGGCCAACGCGACCCCGAGCGCGATTTGATTGCTGACTTTGAACGCGCTGGCTTTGCCTACGCCCCAGACAAGACGACATTGGACGCGGTCTCCGTTGACAAAACAGACCGTCTGCTCGGCCTGTTTTCTTATTCCAACATGAACGTTGCACTGGACAAGATCAATGGCCGGCGCGCTAAAACGACAGGTTCATCAGGCACATCAGGTGCAGCAAGTACGGCAAGTACGGCAAGTACGGCAGCGGGGGGCGGTCAAAGCGGCGCCAGCATTGTCGAGGCGTTTGGTTTCCCCGATCAACCGATGTTGGACGAAATGACCACCAAGGCCCTGGCTGTTTTGGAGAAAAACAAGAAAGGCTTTGTGCTGATGGTGGAAGGGGCGTCGATCGACAAGCAGGCCCACAACATGGACACCGAACGTTGGATTTTGGAAACCCTCGAATTCGACAAAGCGGTGGGCGTGGCCCGTGCCTACGCGCTGAAGCATCCCGACACCTTGGTCATCGTGACGGCAGACCATGAAACCGCAGGCGCATCGTTGATTGGCGCCTCCAAAGTGACCGATCAAAAACTGCAAGAACTCATCCAAGCGGGCGGCACCGAGAACGTTCGCGACAAAGTCGTGGGCGTTTATGAACAAGCCAAATTCCCACGCTACTCATTCTCGGCCGATGGCTATCCGCAGACCGAAGACATTGATTTCCGCCTCTTGGTGGGCTACGGCGCCAATGCCGATCGCTATGAAGATTGGCGCACGAACCCCCAACCCATCACCGATCCCCAGCAGCCGTTTGCGAATCAAGCGCCCCAATCCACCTACCCCAGCAACCCGCTGAAGCGGGATGTGGCTGGGCGTTATTTGGTGACCGGTCAAGTGCCCGGCAACAGCGCCGTCCACACCGCCACCGATGTGCCCTTGTCGGCCATGGGGCGGGGCGCTTGGGCCTTCACCGGCGTGATGGACAACACCGATGTCTTTTTCAAAATTGGCCAAGCCGTGAGCAAGGGCGTGCCGGTGTTCAAAGACCGTTAATTGATTCAACTTACCAGGGAATAGGCCCGTTCTCGCCGATGTAGGCCTTGTTGAGTCGGCCTTGGCGGCACAAGCGGGCAGCCTCCAAAACGATGGCCGCTCCTTGCTCTGGCGATTTGCCGTCGGCGCGGCCCATGGAGGTTCGCATCCAGCCGGGGGAAGGCATACAAATGTGGATGCCCAGAGGCGTCAACACACGAGACCATTGCAAGCTGAGCATATTCAGGGCGGCTTTGGAGGTGCAATAGCAAAGTGCGTCCATGTGTTGCACGGCATTGAGCGCCAATGAGCCATAGCCGGAGGAGACATTCACCACAGCGGGGTTTTGACCCAGTTGCAACCAAGGAAAGGCGGCTTGAATGACCGAATGCGCCCCGCCGACGTTGACAGCCAGGGTGTCCATGAGGAGGGACTCGGGCTGGGTTTGAGGATACTCATCACCCGACGGGTAGATGCCGGCGTTGTTGATCAGCAAGTCCAGTTTGTCATCTGCCAGCGCCACCACTTGCAGGGCTTTCTTGACTGAATCGGGCACCGTGACGTCCATTTCCACCACCGCCACTTCACCGGGAAGGCGCTGAGCCAATGAGCGACCTGCTGCCGTGTCTCGGCAGGCCATCCAAACTTTAAAGCCCTCTTGGGCCAATTGTTTGCAAAGGGCCAAGCCCAAACCACGGCTTCCGCCGGTTACCAAAGCATTTGATTGAGTCGTCATCGGTCGCTCCCTTTCGTTGGATTCCGTTGTTTAACTCACCCATGATGCGCGCCTGGGTGCAGAACGCTGCATCCAAATGACTGATGGTGCCTTTCGATGCACCAAGCCAAGCAGCCGACCTAAGACGACTCTATAAACGTTTTTCTCATAAGCAATCAGGAAATCAGTCGTTCCGTTTTTGAAGCATCACTTTCAAAATTCAAGTCGTTAGTGAGTCAGTCAAACAAAAAGGAGTTCCCCATGTTGAGTCGGCAAAAATTCATCACCCTGATGGCCATCGCCACTTTGGCTCTGGGTGGCGGGTTGACCGTTCAGGCGCAACCAGCACCTGTCACGCTGTTGAATGTGTCTTATGACCCCACGCGTGAGTTTTACGTCGAATACAACGCCGCCTTTAGCAAGTATTGGAAAGCCAAAACAGGTCAGGACGTGACCATCAAGGCCTCGCACGGCGGCTCCGGTAAGCAAGCGCGCTCCATCATCGACGGACTCGACGCCGATGTCGCCACGCTGGCCCTGGCTGCAGACACCGATGCTTTGTACGCCCACGGCAATTTGGTTCCGAAAGATTGGCAAAAGCGACTGCCCCACAACAGTTCGCCTTACACCTCCACCATCGTTTTCGTGACCCGTGCGGGCAACCCCAAGGGCATCAAAGACTGGGATGATTTGATCAAGCCTGGCGTCAGCGTCATCACGCCCAATCCCAAGACCTCCGGCGGTGCGCGCTGGAATTATTTGGCTGCCTGGGAATACGCCAAGCGCAAGTTGGGAGGCGACGCCAAGGCCAAAGAATTCGTCGCTAATTTGTACAAAAACGTCCCTGTTTTGGACAGCGGTGCCCGCGGTTCGACCATCACATTCGCGCAGCGCAACCAGGGCGATGTCTTGATCGCTTGGGAAAACGAAGCCTACTTGCTGGAAAAAGAATTCGGCACCAAGTTTGATGTGATCGTCCCCTCTTTGTCGATCTTGGCCGAACCTGCGGTGACGGTGGTTGACAAGAATGTCGACAAAAAAGGCACCCGTGCCGTCGCTCAGGCCTACCTTGAATACCTTTACAGCGAGGAAGCGCAAGACATTGTCGGCAAGAACTTCTACCGCCCCATTTCTGCCAAAGCCCAAGCCAAATACGCCAAAGAATTCCCGAAGGTGAATTTATTCACCATCGATCAAGCCTTTGGCGGTTGGACCAAGGCCACCCAAGACCACTTTGTTGACGGTGCTTCGTTCGACCAAATTTACTTGAAGCGTTGAACCATGTCTGTCTTGCTCATTTCGGGGAGTCCCTCACAACGATCTCGCTCGTCGGCCCTTTTGCAGTCGGTGGGTGAGCGCTTGAAAGAGCGCGGCATCTTGGTGTCTTCGCTGCAGGTCAAAGACCTGTCGCCACAGGCCTTGTTGTTGGCGGATTTCAACCACCCTTCGGTTTTGGGTGCGACGGAGGAAGTGGCGGGTGCCAAAGTGATTGTCATTGCCACACCGGTCTACAAGGCGGCTTACAGCGGCGCTTTGAAGGTGTTGTTGGATCTGTTGCCGCAAACCGCATTCAAAGGAAAAGCGGTTTTGCCTTTGGCCACCGGCGGCAGTCCGCACCACATGTTGGCGTTGGACTATGCACTGAGACCCGTCTTGCAGTCGCTGGGTGCACGGCACATTTTGCCGGGCATCTATGCGACCGATTCTCAAGTGGCGCTGCCACCGGAAGGTGGGGTCGTCATCGATGGGGAGGTCGATCGTCGAATTAACGAAGCGGTGCAGTTGCTTTTAGAAGATTACTTGGCGGAAGATTTTTCCAAGTTCGGGCACTTTAAATCGATCCCTTTCTCACAGGTCCGGTGTAGCGTTTAGAAAACTTTTTCTTCACTTCATTTCACTTCACTGAGATGAAGTTAGGGCGAAGCCTTGTCATTTATTTTTTGATTCATTCATCTTTAGGTCAGTCAGGAGCACCACATGAACGTTTTTTGGTTTGTCCCCTTGCACGGTGATGGTCGTTATTTGGGAACGCCGGTGGGCGCTCGGGCCGTGGACCACCACTACATGAAGCAAATTGCCCAAGCCGCCGACCATTTGGGTTATGAGGGTGTTTTGTTGCCCACCGGACGCTCTTGCGAAGACCCCTGGATTGCAGCGGCCAGTTTGATTCCAGTGACGCAGCGTTTGAAGTTTTTGGTGGCCTTGCGACCCAGCACCCTTTCACCGACCGTTGCCGCTCGTCAAGCCGCCACCTTTGACCGATTGAGTGAAGGTCGCTTGTTGATTAATCTGGTGGCGGGCGGCGACAGTGCCGATTTGGCCGCAGATGGCACCTTTTTGGCACACGACGAGCGTTACGACCATGCCCGTGAATTCTTGGACATCTGGACCCAATTGTTGGCCGGTGAGACCGTCGATTACGAAGGCAAATATTTGCGTGTCAAAGGCGCTAAGCAATTATTTCCGGCGATACAAAAACCCCATCCCCCCATTTACTTTGGTGGTTCTTCAGACGCGGCCCATGATTTAGCGGCTGAGAAAACCGAGCTCTATTTGACTTGGGGTGAGCCGCCCGCTGAAGTAGAAAAGAAGTTCGATGACATCCGTCGTCGTGCTGCCAAGCATGGCCGCAAGGTCAAGTTGGGTGTCCGTCTGCACGTCATTCCGCGTGAGACCAACGAGCAAGCATGGGCTGCAGCCGATGAGCTGATCAGCCACTTGGACGAGGAGACGATCGCCAAAGCCCAAAGCGGCTTGTCGAATATGGACTCTGAAGGCCAACGCCGCATGCGCGCTCTACATGGGGGCAATCGATCCAAACTTGAAATCAGTCCCAACCTATGGGCAGGTGTGGGTTTGGTCCGCGGCGGCGCAGGAACGGCCCTGGTCGGCGACGGCGAAACCATAGCGCGACGACTCAAAGAATACGAAGAAATCGGCGCAGAAACTTTTGTCTTGTCTGGTTATCCGCATTTGGAGGAGGCTTACCGATTCGCAGAGTTGGTTTTCCCTCACATTGGCATCAGCGCCCAAAGTGGTGCCACACCCGTCAGCCGGGTCAGCCCTTTTGGGGAAATGATGGGCAATAACTTGATCCCTGCCGCGGCCAAGGTGTCGCAAAGTTGAGAGGTCTTTGATGAACCATTCACTACAACAAGAGTTGCAAGGCCTGTCACAACTTGAGTCGCACCTGGCCGAGGTTTTTCACCCCAACCCATCACGGACGCCATCATTGACTGCTCGGTTCCTGCTTACTGCCAAGCCGGTTTTGGTATCGACGGGACGGACCCTTTTGCCTTGGCTTCTGCCTTTGTTGATGCTGGTTTTCTGGCAATTTTCTGCGGTTCAAGGTTGGTTGTCTGCCCGCATCTTGCCGGCACCCTCGGCTGTGGTGGAGGCCGCTTGGCGCCTAACGCTGAGCGGAGAACTCTGGCGTCATGTGAGCGTCAGTGCGGGGCGCGCTTTGCTCGGGTTGGCGGTCGGTGGGGGGCTGGGCCTGCTGCTGGGTTTGCTAACGGGGTCGGTTCGCTGGGCCGAAACTTTGCTGGATTCGACCGTGCAAATGGTTCGCAACATTCCGGCATTGGCTTTAATTCCATTGGTCATTTTGTGGTTTGGCATTGAGGAAAGCTCAAAACTCTTTTTGATTTCGGTGTCGGTTTTCTTTCCCATCTACATCAACACCTTTCACGGGATCCGCAATGTAGACCCAGGGCTGATTGAAATGGGCCGCTCTTACGGGCTTTCTTCTTGGGCTTTGTACAGACAAATTATTTTGCCCGGAGCGTTGTCTTCGATCTTGGTGGGTTTGCGTTTTTCGCTGGGACTGATGTGGGTCATCTTGATCGTCGCAGAGAGCATCTCGGCGCAAGAAGGCATTGGCTACATGACCATGAACGCCCGTGAGTTTTTGCAGACCGACGTGGTGCTGGTGGGCATTCTGCTGTATGCCTTGCTTGGGAAATTGGCTGACGTTTTTTCGAAGGGGTTGGAGCGCTATTGCTTGCGCTGGCATCCCGCTTACGCCTGAGGAATCAACATGACACTGGCTACTCATTTCACCAAACCGCTTTCACATCAGGCCCCAAAGGGATCGAGTGGACTGGGCCTGCGCTTGAGCGGACTCGGTAAGTCTTTTGGCAACCGCCGCGTTTTGCAAGGCATTGATTTGGACATTCGTGCGGGCGAGTTCGTGGCCATTGTGGGCCGGAGCGGTTGCGGTAAAAGTACATTGTTGAGGTTGGTTGCTGACATTGAAACACCGAGCGAGGGCGAGTTTCAGCAAGCACTACCAACACGATTAACAGCAGGATCAACAGCAGGATTAGCAGCTGGGGCCTCGGCAAAGAAAGCCGAAAAACGCATCATGTTCCAAGAGTCCAGGCTATTGCCTTGGCGACGGGTGATCGACAACGTGGCCCTTGGCTTGCCCTTGGGCCAACGAGAAAAAGCCCTAGAAGTCTTGGCACAAGTGGGTTTGGCCGACCGTGCCAACGATTGGCCTGCCAAGTTGTCAGGCGGCCAACGTCAGCGGGTGGCTTTGGCCCGGGCTTTGGTGCACCAACCCGACTTGTTGCTGTTGGATGAACCGCTGGGCGCTTTGGATGCTTTGACACGCATTGAGATGCACAGCCTGATTGAAAGCCTTTGGTTGAGCCGTGGTTTTACCGCCTTGTTGGTGACCCATGATGTGCACGAAGCGGTGGTCTTGGCGGACCGCGTCATCCTGATTGAAGAAGGGCAGATTGGGCTGGATGTGGCCATCGATTTACCGCGTCCTCGGTCCACTGCGGATGCCCGTTTGGCCCAAATCGAGAAGCAAATTCTGGATCGTGTATTGGGTCAGCCCGAGGCCCTGGCGCCTGCTGCGACGTCCCATTCAGCCAATGAATCGAACTGGCTTCACACCAGTGCCCAGGGGTTGCGCTGGGCCATTTGAATTTTTCATTTTCATTTTTATCAAGGAGAAAGTATGTCCATTCAAGCCATCAATGTTCGCAATCAATTCAAGGGCCGTATTCGTGAAATTATTCGCGGCGATGTGGTCTCGGAAATTGACGTGGAAACCCCTTGGGGCATCGTCACATCGGTCATCACCACCCGCTCGGTGGATGACCTCCAATTGATCGTCGGCTCCGAAGTGGTGGCCTTGGTCAAGTCGACCGAAGTGTCGATAGCCAAGTTGTGAAATTCAGCAGCGGCATTGATTTTTAAAGCCGATTTTTAATTCTTTAAGGACCTCCCTCATGACTTTATCTAGAAGACACTTCTTGGCCTCAACCTCCACCTCAGCACTCAGTGCGGCTGTCGGCTCAGGTTTGGCCGCAGGATTGGCATTAAGCGCGTCGAAGGCATGGGCTGAAGGTCAAGCTTCTGAAGTTCGAATTGGCTTTCAAAAGGGGGCGCCCATCCTGTTGCTGGCTCGCAAGCAACAGGTCATTGAAAACCGACTCAAACCCTTGGGTGTCACGGTCAAGTGGGTGGAGTTCCAATTTGGGCCGCCCATGCTGGAAGCCATCGGGGCGGGCGCCGTGGATGTCGGTGCGGTGGGCGATGTGCCCCCCATCTTTGCTCAATCGGCAGGCGCAAATTTGGTCTACGTGGCAGGCGCGCCCTCCGTGCCGCATGCCGTGTTGGTCCCTAAAAATTCACCCATCAAAACGGTGGCTGATTTGAAAGGCAAACGGATTGCAGTCGCTAAAGGATCGAGTGCTCAAAACGTGGCCATCAAAGCGTTGGCGCACGCAGGTTTGTCCATCACCAAAGACGTGACCCCCATTTATCTAGGCCCCGCCGACGCCACCTCGGCCTTCATCGGCGGCAATGTGGATGCTTGGATTGTGTGGGATCCTTATTACGCCATCGCTGAAGACCGCTACAACGCGCGATCGATTGCCGACACCTCCGACTCACACCTGAGCAGCTCGGGTTATTACTTGGCCAACAAAGACTTTGCCAACCAGCAGTCTAAGTTGCTGGTCAGCACCTTAGAAGAGCTGAGCAAGCTCACCACTTGGGCGGGCTCCCATCGAGGCGTCTTGGCCGACTTGGCCGCAGAAGCCACCGGCATCGACGCCAAAATTTGGAAGACTTCCTTTGATCGACAAGCCTTTGGTTTCGGCCCCATCACGCCCTTTCAAATTCATCAGCAGCAAGAGTTGGCGGATGCCTTTTTGGCTTTGAATTTGATTCCTAAAAAGATCAACGTGAGCGACAGCGTCTGGACCTGGCCGACAAAGTAAATAACTTGTCTTTTAGGCGGGATCCTATATTCGGTTAAAGCATAAGCAAACAAATTAACAATCGTTTACGCTTTGGACAGGGGCGGGGAGAATGGCGGCCATGCCTTTTTTACCCTCGACTTCCCACCGCGCCAAGCGGGTGTTGCCCGGTTTCAAGCTCACTTTGGGCTACACGCTGCTTTATTTGGGCATGATCGTGCTATTGCCTTTGACGGCGCTTTTTGTCAAATCCTTCAGCTTGACTTGGCCTGAGTTTTGGACGGCTGTGGCCAGCCCTCGGGTCTTGGCCTCTTATCGTTTGACCTTTGGCGCTTCTTTTTTGGCCGCAGCGGTCAACGCGGTCTTTGGTTTCCTGATTGCCTGGGTGCTGGTGCGCTATGAGTTTTTTGGGAAAAAAGTGGTTGATGCCTTGGTTGATTTGCCCTTCGCTTTGCCCACCGCGGTGGCGGGGATTTCTTTGACGGCTTTGTTGGCCAGCAATGGCTGGGTGGGGCAGTATTTGTCGGCTTATGGGATTGACCTTGCCTTCAATCCCAAGGGGGTGGTCATTGCCCTTATTTTTGTGAGTTTGCCTTTTGTCGTTCGCACCGTTCAACCCGTTTTAGAAGACGCTGAAAAAGAACTTGAAGAGGCTGCGAGTTGCTTGGGCGCCAACCGTTTGCAGACCTTTGTTCATGTCATCTTGCCCGCGGTGGCGCCTGCCTTGTTGACCGGCTTTGCCATGGCGTTTGCACGGGCGGTCGGCGAATATGGGTCGGTTATTTTTATCGCCGGCAACATGCCCATGGTGTCTGAAATCACCCCCCTCATCATCGTCAGCAAACTCGAGCAATACGACTACGCGGGTGCGACAGCGGTGGCCGTGGTCATGTTGCTCATTTCATTTGTTTTGTTGCTGCTGATCAACGCTTTGCAAAGCTGGCAACGTCAAAAAACCGGAGCGGCTTCATGAGGACCAGCAAGAACATCACCACCACGGAGTCGACTTGGGTGCGCTGGACCTTGACCGCCATCGCCTTGGGGTTTATTGGCTTGTTTTTGGTCTTGCCTTTGGCTGCGGTTTTTACTGAAGCGCTGCGCAAAGGCTTGGATTTTTACTGGCTTTCTTTGATCGAACCGGATGCGCTTTCAGCAATTCGCCTGACCTTGATCACGGCCCTCATCGTGGTGCCCTTGAACTTGGTATTTGGCGTGGCCGCGGCTTGGGCGGTCGCTAAATTTGATTTTAAAGGCAAAGCATTTTTAACCACCTTGATTGACCTGCCTTTTTCAGTCTCTCCCGTGGTGGCTGGCTTGGTGTTTGTCTTGCTATTCGGTGCTCAAGGCTGGTTTGGCCCTTGGCTACAGGCCCATGATCTGAAAATTATTTTTGCCGTGCCGGGCATTGTTTTGGCCACCGTTTTTGTCACCTTCCCCTTCATTGCGCGTGAGCTCATTCCCTTGATGCAGGCCCAAGGCACCGACGAAGAACAAGCCGCCATTGTGTTGGGTGCCAGTGGCTGGCAGACGTTTTGGCACGTCACTTTGCCCAATGTGAAATGGGGCCTGTTGTATGGCGTGATTCTGTGCAACGCGCGAGCGATGGGTGAGTTTGGCGCGGTCTCTGTGGTTTCGGGCCACATTCGTGGTCAAACCAACACGATGCCCTTGCATGTGGAAATTTTGTACAACGAATACCAATCTGTAGCGGCCTTTGCTGTGGCGACCTTGCTGGCTGTTTTGGCCTTGGTGACCTTGGTTTTGAAGTCCGTGGTCGAGTGGCGCAATGCGCATGGCCATGGCCCATCGGCCGATCTCCCCCTGGAACCCCTGCAACAGTCGTTCGGCATCACCAGTCCAGCCAGCCCAGCCAGCACGCAATAAGTTAAAGAGTGAAAAAATGAGCATCGAAATTCGTCACATCGACAAAAAATTCGGCAGTTTTCATGCCTTGAATGACGTCAATCTCGACATCGAATCGGGTGAGCTGATTGCCTTGTTGGGTCCATCGGGTTGCGGCAAAACCACTTTGCTGCGGGTGATTGCCGGTTTGGAAAGTGCTGACCAAGGCAGCATTCTGTTCAGTGGGGAAGACACCACGCACGTGCATGTGCGTGAAAGACAAGTCGGTTTTGTTTTTCAACATTACGCCTTGTTCAGGCACATGACCGTTTTTGAGAATGTGGCCTTTGGTCTTCGCATGCGGCCACGATCAACCCGCCCTTCAGAAGCCCAAATTCGCGAAAAAGTGCACGCTTTGTTGAGCTTGGTGCAGTTGGATTGGCTGTCCGATCGTTACCCCTCTCAGTTGTCGGGCGGTCAGCGCCAGCGCATCGCTTTGGCCCGGGCCTTGGCGGTGGAGCCAAGGGTTCTGCTGCTCGACGAGCCTTTTGGCGCACTTGACGCCAAGGTGCGTAAAGAATTGCGGCGCTGGTTGCGTCGCCTGCATGAAGATTTAAACGTCACGACCATTTTTGTGACGCACGACCAAGAGGAGGCCCTGGAAGTGGCTGACCGCGTGGTGGTGATGAACAAGGGACAAATAGAACAAGTGGGCCCGCCTCAAGCCGTTTGGGACAACCCAGCGAGCCCTTTTGTTTATAGCTTCTTGGGGGACGTTAATTTATTCCACGCCCGCGCCGATGAAGGCCAAGTCCACATCAATGAACATGCATTGGATGTGCCGACTGCAGAAGATGGCGGCTTGCACCACGGGAAGGTGCTGGCCTTTATTCGGCCCACCGATTTTGACGTTCAACCCTTTACAGAGGTGCTGGAGGGCATCTCGGCTCACCTGGCCCGAGCGGTTGTGGTGGGCGCTACCGCTCGCTTGGAATTGTCTTTTGTCGATGCCAGCTCAAAGAGCCAACAGCCCCAATTGGTTGAGGTCCAAATTCCGGCCTCTGAATTCAAGCGCCAAGGCTTCAAAGAAGGCGACCAACTGTTGCTCACGCCACGCAAAGTCAAGGTCTTTGCAGATGAAGTCTCGGGTTGAGCGCAATCGAGGTTCAGGTTCTCGAAGAACTGGCCTCGATTTCTTTTTCGATTTCTAACCGAGTCAAGGTGGGCGCGAAGGTTTCGATAAAGCGGTAGACAAAACCCCGCAACCAAGCACCACGTCGAATCGCCAAGCGGGTTTGGTTGATCTCAAACAAATGCCCTGCATCGATGGCTTTTAAATTCGTGTCGCGTTCATCGTCGATCGCAACAGAGGCCACAATGCCCACCCCCATCTCCAATTCGACGTAGGTCTTGATGACGTCCGCATCCATGGCAGTCAGCACCACATCGGGCTCTAAACCGGCATTGGCAAAGGCTTGGTCGATGTGAGAGCGGCCTGTATAGCCTTGCTCATAGGTGATGATGGGGTACTTGGCCAGTTGCGCCAAGGTCAAGGGCTCAGATTGTTTCAACAGGGCATGGCCCTTAGGCACCACCACGCTGTGGGTCCAGCGGTAGCAGGGCAAGGTGATGAGTTGTGGGTAGTGGACCAGCGCTTCTGTGGCGACCCCAATGTCGGCCTCACCGGATAAAAGCATCTCAGCCACTTGCTTGGGAGAGCCCTGGTGCAAGTGCAGTGTGACCTGAGGAAACAATTGCCGGAAGTCTTTCACGGCATGGGGCAAAGCGTAGCGTGCTTGTGAGTGCGTCGCAGCGACAGACAATTTGCCCGTTAATTCTGAACTGAAGTCTTCGCCGACCCGCTTCAAGCTCTCCACGTCCAACAAAATCTTTTCTACGATGGGCAAGAGAGTGACGCCAGGTGGCGTTAAGCCGGTGAGTCGTTTGCCATTGCGAACAAATACTTCAACACCCAACTCCTCCTCGAGTTCACGAATTTGCCGGCTCACGCCAGGTTGTGAAGTGTGCAACATGGCGGCCACATCGGTCAGATTGAAATGACAGCGCACGGCTTCGCGAACGGACCTGAGTTGTTGAAAATTCATGGGACACGACTGTAGTCATCATGTTGTCAAAACCAAACCATCGAATAGTTGTTTGCTTATATAGAAAATTTCTAAAGCGACGTTTTGGGTGGCCCTTGACCCGTTCAAGTGAACGGATTTTTTTTGAATAAGTTATGACGAATAACTTCGTTGTGATCTCGAAGGGGCAAAGCTATCGTTGATTTTTTTAAACAGCCATGAGGTTCTTATGTCCAAACTCAACGATCTGCCCAGCGCCTTTACCCGTTTTGTCGCCGAGCCCTACACGCCCACCATTGGTGCGGTTATCCACGGTTTGGACTTGTCCAAACCCTTGGACGACATCGCTCAGAAAGAACTCAAGTCAGCACTTGCAAAATACCAAGTGATTTTTTTCCGAGATCAAACCATTGCACCCGAACAACAAGTGGCCTTCACAAAAATTTTCGGTCATGTGAATGAGGTCAAAGCTTTTTTCCCACGCCTTGAAAGTCATCCTGAAATTGAAATTGTTGAAAGCACTGCCGAGCGTCCGAATGCCGCCAACAATTGGCATGCAGACATTACCTGGCGTGAAAATCCCCCCATTGGCACTTCCTTGTATGCACAGGTGTTACCCGCTACGGGCGGTGACACCATTTGGGCCAGTTTGACGCAGGCGTATGAATCGTTGACACCAGAATTTCAAGCCTACTTAGAAACGCTCACGGCAGTCCACACTTGGGAAATCAGCCGCTGGACAGAGTATTTACTGGGCAAGGACAAAAGTGGTGCAGCGCTGGAGCAAGCCCGCGCCAAGTACCCGCCCGTTGAGCACCCGGTGGTCAGAGTGCACCCCGTGACCGGCAAGAAAATTTTGTATGTCAATCCGACTTTCACCAGCCACATAAAAGGGCTGACGCGCTCGCAAAGCGATGCCTTGCTCACGCAGTTGTTTGCTTTGGTGACCGTACCGGAGTTCCAAGCGCGTTGGCGTTGGACAGAGGGCAGCTTGGCCGTTTGGGACAACCGCTCGACACAGCATTACGCGGTGGGCGACTATTTTCCGCAACACCGCCAACTGCACCGCATCACTTTCACGGCCGACAAAGCCTTTGATTGAAGCTTGACTTTGAGCGGTCTTGTTGAATGGCGGAAGCGGTGAGATTCGAACTCACGGACGTCGTAAAACGTCGCCGGTTTTCAAGACCGGTGCATTCAACCGCTCTGCCACGCTTCCTAGGGTCGGCATTGTAGCCGCTGGCGTGCTGCGTTTTTAGCAACCCAGTTGATCGGCCAAATCTAAAAAGCTTTTGGCATGAAAGTCGTTGCCGGCTTGCGGCGACACGTCTTTGGGGTGGTGGGGGCCGTATTCCATCGGCCGCTCTATGTAGGCGGTGACCAAGCCGCAGGCGCGGGCGGCGGCGAGGTCGTCGTGGTGTGCGGCGACCAAAGCCGTTTGCGCTGGTTTGACATTGAAAACATCGGCCACGCCCAAGTAGGTGGCGGGGTCGGGCTTGTAGGCGCGAAAAACTTCGGCGCTCAACAAACAGTCCCAGGGCAATTGGCCGTGTTTGGACAAGGCCGTCAACAAGCCCAAATTGCCGTTCGACAAGGTGCACAAGGTGTATTGGGTTTTGAGCCTTTGCATGCCCGCCACCACATCGGGCCAAGGGTCAAGCCGGTGCCAGGCCAAGTTCAGGTGTTGGCGTTCGGCTTCACTCAAATGGCTAAGTCCGAAAGTGGGCAACAAGGTTTCCAAAATGAGTCGGTGCAAGTCGTCAATGCGGGTCCAGCCCAACTCGCCCGAGCGCACACGCTGCATGGCTGGCACATAACCTGCGCGCCAAGCGAGGGCAAAGGCGTCACCATCGACGTGAGGCCAGCGGGCATTGACCTCGCGCTGAATGCTGCCGTGCCAATCGACCACCGTGCCAAAGACATCGAAGGCCAAAATTTTCAGGTTCTCATGCATGGGGGTCCTCATTTTTTCTGCCGATGGGCTTTTGCTGATGAAAAGCCAAGGGGTCTTGACATGCTGTGCAAGGCACTTGGTGGAGGTGCTGAATGCCCGTGCTGATTTCGCAAGCACTCAAATGGCCTCCCCACACGCAGCCGGTGTCCATGCTGATGAGGTCAGGGCGATTCAGCCAGCCCAAGCGTGACCAGTGCCCAAAGGCCACGGTGGTTGTCGCGGTTTGGCGGTTGAGGGCTTCGAACCAGGGCACATGGCCAGAAGGGGCGCTGGCGGCCGACTCGGTGCTGTCAAATTCCATGGCCCCCTGTGGGGTGCAAAAGCGCAAGCGCGTCAAGGCGTTCACGATGACCCGCAGGCGGTCGGGGCCGGTCAGGTCTCCGCGCCATGCGTTGGGCAGGTTGCCGTACATCTGACGCAAAAAGTAGGGCAACGCAGGGCTGCTGATGGCGTCTTGAACTTCTTTGGCCAGCGACAAGGTTTGCGCCACATCCCAGCGGGGTAAAACGCCGGCATGAACCATCAAAATCTGGTGCTCATAACGGGCCAAGGGTTGTTGAGTCAACCAACCCAAGACGCTTTGGCGAACGGCTTTGGGTGCGTTGAGCACGTCTTGAAAAGTGTCTTTGGTGCTGGGTTTGCGCACCCCTTCTGCGGCAGCCAACAAATGCAAATCGTGATTGCCGAGCACACAACGGGCGGCGTCGCCCAAGGCCATTAGTCGCTTCAAGACCGCTAAAGAAGCAGGCCCCCGATTGACCAAGTCGCCCAAGAAATAGGCCACATCTCGGCTCGGTGAAAAGTCGATTTTTTGCAAAAGATCGCCCAAAGCGCCGTCGCAACCTTGAACGTCACCAATCAAGTAAAGTGACATGCCTCTATTCTGCCGGTTGAATTCATGGAATTTTTGCTCATCACTTTGCTGACCTTGCTCAACGCGGCATTTGCCATGTCTGAGTTGGCTTTGGCCTCGAGCCGAAAAACCCGGCTCACGGCCATGGCGGAGGCCGGTGATGGCGGGGCCCAAGCCGCCTTGAAATTGCTTGAAACCCCGACAGAGTTTTTGTCATCGGTCCAAGTTGGCATCACCTCGATAGGCATGCTGAACGGCATTTTGGGGGAGGCTGCTTACAGCGAAGGCGTCGCCAAAAGCCTCCAAGCCATGGGGGTGCCCAGCTCGGTGGCCGGATGGCTGGCCACGGTGTTGGTGGTGACCCTGATCACTTACATCACGATTGTGTTTGGTGAACTCGTGCCCAAGCGCATTGGACAGATGTACCCCGAAATGGTGGCACGTTGGGTGTCGCGCCCCATGGTCTGGGTGGCCAAAGTGGCGAAACCATTTGTGCGCATGCTGACGTGGAGTACAGAAACCACTTTGCGTCTCATGCGCTTGGACAAAAAAGATGGGCAGGTGGTGACCGAAGCAGAGATCAGCGCCAGTCTGGAGGAGGGCTTGGACGCGGGGGTGATTGAGGAGCATGAGCACCAAATGGTGCACAACGTCTTTCGTCTCGATGACCGCACCCTGACGTCTTTGATGTTGCCCCGGACTGAAATTCAGTGGCTGGAGGCCTCTTACACCGCAGCGGTTTGTTTGAAAAAAATCAGCGATGCCGAGCACAACTCACAGCCGACTTTTAGCCATTCTTGGTACCCCGTTTGCCGAGGCTCCTTGGACGAAGTGGTGGGCTTGATCAGTGTGGCGCGCTTGTTGGCGCTGGACCCCAAGGGAGAGGAGCCCATTGAAGCGCACACCGTGCCGGCGGCTTTTCTGCCTGAGACTTTGACGGGGATGGAGTTGCTGGAGCAGTTCCGCGGGGCGGCGGCGCGCATGGTTTTGGTGGTGGATGAATATGGGGTGGTCCAAGGGTTGATGACCCCACGCGATTTGTTAGAGGCCATCACCGGTGAATTACAGCCCGCTGAACAGACCGAAGCTTGGGCCCTGCCATTGCCGCATGGTTGTTGGGAATTGGACGGTTTGATGCCCATTGAAGAACTCAAGTCGCGTTTGGATATTGAGCAGCTGCCCGAAGAAGATAAAGGCCGCTACAACACCCTGGCGGGGTTATTGATGTTTGAAACAGGTCATTTGCCTGTGCCCGAAGAGAAAATACTCTGTGTGGGTTGGTCTTTTGAGGTTTTGAGTTTGGAAGGCCGCCGAATTGATAAAGTGTTGGCGACGCCCCTGAATTAGAACTTGGTTACTTATTTGCAAGAACTTACAATAAGTTCCCAATTAACCTTATAATCAGGGTTGAAATCGATTATTATTCAACCTTGCCGCAGACATTTAAATAGTCCGCTGTGCAGGTTTCAATTGAACGCACTTGATTTCAATTTTTCATTTTATTATCCTAAAGGCAATCAACATGACCAATTCTTATAAAGACCTGTTGCAACAACGTGAAGCGTTGGAGAAACAAATTGCTGAAGCGCGTCGCAACGAAACTTCTGCCGCGGTGGCCCAAGTTCGCGCTTTGGTGGCCGAATTTGGTTTAACTGCCAACGACATTTTCACGTCTGGCCGTGCACCCCGTGGCGCGGCTTCGAGCCTGGGTTCAAAGGTGGCCCCCAAATACCGCAACGCCGCTACTGGCGAAACTTGGACAGGCCGCGGTAAAGCCCCCAAGTGGATTGCCGATCAAGACCGCAGCAAATTCTTGATCGCCTAAGTTAACTTTTGTTAACTTTCTATTCGCCGGATCACCTCAAAATCTGAACCGCCAGGTTGTTTGATCTTTCGAAACCAGCCCTGCTTTGTTGATCATGGCAGGGCTTTTTAATTGGGTACTGTGAATTCTGATTTAAGGGTTGTGGGTGCGGGTATTGGTGGCCTGTCCTTGGCCTTGGCCCATAGTCGCCCCCCTCGCGGGTTGGGGCGTGCTGAGCGTCGCCTTGTTATTCAAGAGAAAACCCCTGTTTTGAGTGAAGTCGGGGCTGGTTTACAACTCGGCCCCAATGCCGTTCGGCATTTGTTTTCTTGGGGTTTGGCTTCTGAATTGCGGTCAGTGGCATTTGAGCCTCAGCGTTTAATCATTCACTCCTTACTGAATGGCGAGATATTGGCTCAATTGCCATTGGCGGAGCAGGGGCGCATTCTGAATCAGTATGGCGCCCCTTATCTGACCCTGCGCCGAGCGGATTTACAGCAGATATTGTTACAAGCAGTTAATAAAACCGGCGCCACGGATCTCCAACTGAATCAAGCCTGGCAGCCCGAAGCCATGGCCGGGTCCTGCGTGATTGGTGCCGATGGGCTTTGGAGTTCAGTTCGGGCCTCGGTATGGCCCGAGGCCCAAGCGCCAAAGGCCACGGGCCACGTCGCATGGCGGGCTTTGGTGAGTCAAAAGGCGCTGCCCCCCGCGTGGCGCAGTGATTCTGTTCGGGTTTGGCTCGGACCGCGGTGTCATGTGGTGGCTTATCCGGTGGCGGCGGGTGAGCAACTGAACATCGTGGCGATTGCCAATCAAAAGGACTTGCAGGCCGCCGCCTCGACGACCGCCACTTGGGATCAAGACGCCGACTTGAATGGGGTTAGAACCCTTCTTTTGCCGAAAACGCCTGCCGCGCTGCGCTCCCTTTTGGAAGCGGTGCCGGCGTGGCGTCAATGGCCTTTGTTTGATCGGCCCCCGGTTCGGTCGGCCGCCGACATGGTTCGGGGCGGCGTGGCTTTGTTGGGGGATGCGGCCCACCCGATGCGTCCCTATTTTGCGCAAGGCGCCGCCATGGCCATCGAAGATGCCGCCGAATTGGCCGCCGCCTTATCGGAGTGTCCCGTCGAGTTGGCTTTGTCCCGGTATGCACAACGTCGCTGGGAACGTTGTGCGCGTGTGCAGTCGGCCTCCGAGCGCAACGGGCGGATTTTTCATGCCAGTGGGCCTTTTGGCTGGGTCCAAAAAGCACGGGATGCTTCGCTGCGCCTGTTTGGGCCTCAGTTGATGGATCCCACTTGGTTGTACGGCGGCGGCCCGGGTTTGCTTCAATCGCCGCCGTTGAATTGACCGAAGAATTTACTGAGAAATTTCGCGAGCCGCTTCAACTTGAGACTCAAAATACCGTTGGGCTGAGTACACGACGCTCGACATCAAGACCACGGTGCCCATCAAAAGCGCCACCACAATGGCACCAATCGTGCCCCAGTGGGTGTTGCCAGCCGGTGCATCCAAAGCGCTTTCAGGGTTGAAGCGCGCATTCCATTTTTCTGGCGTTTGCAGGCCATACAAAATGGCCATGAAAGCGCTGCTGGCCAAAGCGATGCCAAAGAGGGGCAACAAGAACCAACTCACCGGGTCGTCAAGTCCGTACACATTGACGCGGCGTAACCCCAAAAGTCCCACCAAAGTGGGCAGCCAGAGTGCATATCCCAAGGGGTCGCGCAGGCCATGCAGGTAAAAGCGGTGCAGTCCGAAGCCACCGCCCAAAAGGGCCAACCAAGCTGCAGTGGTTTTGTTTTTGATCACGTTGTTGAGTTCCCGTTGAGAGGCGTTATAATAGTGGGCTTTTCTGCGTGTCGCTGGCCGGGTGGCCATGTCGCGTGTCTCAAACGCTAGAAAAATTACGGAAGCAATTCCACCACCCAAGGATAAATCATGGTCGTCATTCGACTTTCTCGCGGCGGCTCCAAAGCACGCCCTTTTTACAACATCGTCGTCGCCGACAAGCGCGAGCGCCGTGACGGCCGTTTCATTGAGCGTCTGGGTTATTACAACCCCGGTGCCAAGGCCACTGAAGAAGGTCTGCGCATTGCCCAAGACCGTTTGACCTACTGGCAAAGTGTGGGCGCCCAAGCGTCTGACACCGTGACCCGCTTGGTCAAGCAATTGGCTGCCAAAGCCGCTTGAGCGAAACGCCCGAATTTCCCCGCTTAGACGCGGTGGAATTGCCCGCCGACGCCATCGAGGTGGCTCGCATCGGCGAGGCATGGGGCATCAAGGGATGGTTCAAAGTCATCCCATTCAGCGCCCAACCCGAGGCGCTTTTTTCTTCCAAACGCTGGTATTTGCAACCCCCTGAACGGGGCGCCAAGCCTTTCAGTGGCACCGTTTTGTTGCCCATCAAAGAAGCCAAAGACCATTCTGGGTCGGTGGTGGCTTGCGCCCATGAGGTGGTCGATCGCACCGCTGCTGAGCTGCTCAAAGGGGCCCGTGTGTGGGTGGCACGCTCCAGTTTTCCAACCGCAGCCACCGATGAGTACTATTGGGTTGACCTGATTGGCTTGTCCGTCGTCAACCGCGAAGGCGTTGATTTGGGGGTCGTCTCCGAGTTGTTGTCGACTGGCCCGCAAACGGTGTTGGTGATTCAATACGCGGGCTCGGAGGGCAAAACCATGGAGCGCATGATTCCTTTCGTAGCCGCGTTCATCGACGAAGTCGAGTTGCCAAAACGACAAATTCGGGTCGATTGGCAACCTGATTATTGACCTCACCCAGGTTTTATTAAAGTCAAGTTAACTCAAAGGCAATCTCTGTGCGCTTTGACGTCATCACTTTATTCCCCGAGCTGTTCGAGCCCTTTTTGACTCTGGGCGTGACCCGTCGCGCCTTTGCCTCGGGTGAGATGGACGTGCGTTTGTGGAACCTGAGAGATTTTGCGGAGGGCGCCTACCGCAGGGTGGACGACCGGCCCTTTGGCGGCGGCCCGGGGATGGTGTTGATGCCGGAACCCCTGAGCCGGTGCGTGGCCCATATTCGCGCTGATCGTGCCGAACAGGCCGAACAGGCCGGTTCATGGCGACGTCAAGCGCCTTTGTGGTTGTTTTCGCCCCTGGGCCGTTTGATCGACCACGCGTTGGTGTCGTCTTTGGCGAACCCCCAAAGAACGGAGTCGCCTGAAGCGGCTTCACTTTCGGATCAGGATCCGGGCGCCTTGTTGCTTTGTGGCCGTTACGAGGGTGTTGACCAGCGCTTCATCGACAGCCAAGTCGACGGCCAACTCAGTTTGGGCGACTTCGTGTTGTCGGGCGGTGAAATTGCCGCTCTGGCCTTGTTGGATGCGGTCGCCCGCTTGCGTCCCGGCGTGCTCAATGACCCCGAGAGCCACCACCAAGACAGTTTTAATCCAGCGCTCGATGGCTTGCTCGACAGTCCGCATTACACCCGCCCCGAGGTCTGGACCAATCCCGCTGGCGAAGCCATGGCGGTCCCACCCGCCCTGATGTCCGGCCACCATGCCCAAATTGAGGCGTGGCGTCGCGCGCAGAGCCTTCGCTTGAGCGCCGAATTGCGCCCCGACCTGATTGCCAAAGCCAGATCGGCTGGGCGTTTGACGCCACAAGAGGCGCAACAGTGGGCCAAGCCTGTCGAACCCGGCTTGGCAAAAAGCAAAGACTTGCTATAATCGCAGGCTCTGCTGATCCTCTACCCGGCCGTTGCCAGACCAATTCCGTTCTGGCCGAATTTCAGCCATCTTGGCGCGGGCAAGAACAGAACAGAAAAACAGGTAGCTTGAAATGAACCTCATTCAAATCCTTGAGCAAGAAGAAATTGCTCGTCTGAACAAAACCATTCCTGACTTTTCCCCTGGCGACACCGTGATCGTGAGCGTCAACGTGGTTGAAGGTAACCGCAAGCGCGTTCAAGCGTTTGAAGGCGTCGTGATTGCCAAGCGCAACCGCGGTCTGAACAGCGGCTTCATCGTTCGCAAGATGTCCAGCGGCGAAGGCGTCGAACGTACTTTCCAAACCTACAGCCCTTTGATCGCCAGCATCGAAGTCAAGCGCCGTGGTGACGTGCGCCGTGCCAAGTTGTACTACCTGCGCGAACGCAGCGGCAAGTCGGCCCGTATCAAAGAAAAACTGCCTTCACGCGCCAAGGTGGCTGCTGTCGCCGCTTAATAGCTTCTGCTTAGCGCCTGCTCTTAGCCGCCAGCCTCGAAAAGGCCAAAAAAACCGCTGCAGCCCCTCGCTCGCAGCGGTTTTTTTTGGCCTTTTATTTTCTTTTTCCAATCGCTCATTTCAAATCGCCAACCGCCTCACACCATGGATGCCCGACACGTTCCCAGTCAAGGTCGAGACCACCATCTGCCGGCCGTGGCGCCTGCAGCGTTGATCCCCTCGGCCTTGCGACAACGATTCTTGACGCCGCCAGTGTGGTCGCCGGAGGTGCGAAAAGAGCCCCCGTATTTGAAGCGTCCCATGGCTTTGGCGTCGGTTTTGGTTCCCATACTGACCCGCTCTGAGCCAACCGTGTTGTTGACCGAACGCACCGCGCACTTGTCAACGCACTCGGGTCAGGTCGCCTTTCCTGGCGGGCGGCAAGACGAGCAAGACACCGATGCGGTGGCCGCCGCCCTGCGTGAAGCGCAGGAAGAGGTGGGCCTAGAACCCGCGGCTGTGCAGGTCTTGGGTCAATTGCCCATTTACCAAACCGGTTCAGCCTATCAGGTCACGCCGGTGGTGGCCTTGGTCGATCCCATGGCCACGTTAAGACCCAATCCCCATGAGGTGGCGCGCGTCTTTGAAGTGCCGCTGGCTTTTTTGATGAACCCCGCCAACCACCATCGGCATCAGGTGCTTAGCGACGGGGTGCAGCGAGATTGGTTTTCCATGCCTTACGAAAACGAGGGCCAAGAATTCTTCATCTGGGGTGCCACGGCTGGCATGCTGCGCAACCTTTACCGGTTTTTGATCGCTTAAAAAAATCCACGCACCTCGACAAACCGGTATCAACGGGTATCAATCGTTATCATTAGGGCCCATGACTTTCTTTTCCTTGTTGTTGGCCTTGTTGCTTGAACAAGCACGTCCTTTGGGTCAACGCCACCCCTTAAACAGCGCGCTCAAAAAATGGGCGCGCTGGGTCAGCGATCATTTTGACGCGGACAAAGCGCGATCTTCATGGATGGCGTGGTCCCTGCTGGTACTGGGACCGGCGTTGCTGAGTGTCGTCATCCACTGGACTTTGTGGCTGACTTTGGGCTGGCCTTCGGCCATGCTGTTCCAAGTCGCGGTGCTGTATTTGACTTTGGGTTTTCGGCAGTTCAGTCACCACTTCACCGCCATCCGGGATGCCCTGGCCGAAGGCGATGAGGCCTTGGCGCGTGAACTGTTGTCCGAATGGAAGCACGTCGATGCGAGTGATTTAACGCGCACTGAAATTGTTCGCCACGTGATCGAGTATTCAATTTTGGCAGCCCATCGACACGTGTTTGGGGTCTTGTCGAGCTACGCCATCTTGGCGGCTTTGGGGGGCGGCCCTGCTGGCGCGGTGATTTACCGAATGGCCCAATTTGCCAAACAAGCCTGGTGTCAGCGCGCCCACAACCCCCTCTACCCCCACTACCCCATTAGCCAGGCCTTGCAGGAGCGCACACAGCGTTTGTGGCTCCAGGTGGATTGGCTGCCGGCGCGCCTGACCGCTTTGGTGTTCGCCGTCGTGGGTAACTTTGAAGAGGCCATCGAAGGCTGGCGCTCCCAGGCCCGACGCGACCCTGAGGATGGCAATGGCATCGTTTTGGCCGCTGCAGCGGGCGCATTGAACGTGCGTTTGGGCGGTGAGGCGTTGCGTCGCAAGCCGCGCCCCAATTGGTTGGCGCAAAACACATCTTCCACCAAGGCGGCTGGCGCTGAAAACGATTTGGGGCTGGAAGATCTGGAAGAGAAGGCGCCAGAACTCGGTCCTCTGGATCCCTCTGGACAAACACCTGAAGTCGGGCACTTGGTTCAGGTGGTGGGCTTGGTTTGGCGCTCGGTGGTGGTTTGGTTGGTGCTCTTGGCCTTGCTGACGTTGGCCCGCTTGGTCGGCTGACCCGATCTCAGCTGAACCCAATCTCGTGATGAGACGGTATCAATACCGGGGCGCTTGGCTTAATTCGGCGTGCAGGTCTTGGTAAATTTTGTAGCGGGCCGCGCTGACACCGGCACCCGCTGCCAAGGCGGCGGTCACGGAACAGCCTGGCTCGTGCAAATGGCTGCAGTTGTAAAAACGGCAGTCCGCCGCGTGTGCTGCCAGATCCGGCATGAGGGAGGCAAGGCGCGCGACCGGAATGTGGTGCAACCCAAATTCTTGAAAGCCTGGAGAGTCGACCAACGCCGTTGTTTTGGCCTCATCCACCCAATACCAGGTGGTGCTGGTGGTCGTGTGCTTGCCAGAATTCAACGCTTGTGAAATTTCGCCGGTGGCCGCACTGGCCCCCGGCACCCAGCGGTTAATTAAGGTGCTTTTGCCCGATCCAGACGGGCCCAGTACGAGCGTGGTTTTGCCTTGCAGGGCGGCCCAGAGTGCCTCGGCGTCGCCGGCTTCACTTCGGCTTGGACTTTCACTTTGGCCTTCTTCTTTGGGTTTCAAGGCCACGGGCAAGACGGCGTAATTCATGTCGCGATAGGGCGCCAAACGCTGCCAAGCGCGATCGAAGGGTTCTTTCAGATCGCGCTTGTTCAAGGCAATCAAGACCGGAATTTTTTCAGCTTCAGCAGCCACCAAAGCCCGCGACAGTTGGTGCGCTGAAAACTCAGGTTCAGCCGCAATGAGCACCAAGACTTGGTCCAAGTTGGCCGCAAAGGATTTGGTCCTGATTTCGTCTTGGCGGTAAAACAAATTGCGCCGAGGCAATACCTGCTCGATCGTGCCTTCGTCGCTTTGGCCTTGGGCCCCGGCCAGCCACATGACTTGGTCGCCCACCACCACTTGGTTTTTTTTGCCGCGGGGGTGGCACAACAAACGGGTGCCGTCAGGGCGTTCCACCATGCAGTGGCGGCCATGCGTGGTAACCACCAATCCCGAATTGAGCCCTGGGTTCATTTCTTCATTTCTTAAACTCGTTTTCGTTTTCGTTTTCGTTCATGCAGCCAATCGGGCCAAACGCTGTGTGGCGGGCGGGTGTGAGTAATAAAACTTCACATAAACCGGGTCTGGGGTCAGGGTGCTGGCGTTGTCCTCAATGAGCTTGAGCAAGGCTTGGCGCAGGGCCAGTCCGCTGGTTTGGGTTTTGGCGTAAGCATCCGCTTCAAATTCGTGTTGGCGTGAACTCACCGACATCAGGGGGGCGATAAAAAAGCTGAACACCGGGACCACGGATAAGAACAAAATCAGCGCCAAAGCGTTGTTGGGCGCACCAAAGTTGGGTTCTACGCCCAAGCCCGCATAGAACCAAACTTGGGTCGCCGCCCAGCCCAGCAAGGCAAAGCCCAAACCGCTGATAGCGAACATCGTGACGATGCGTTTAAGAATGTGTTTGTGCTTGAAATGGCCCAGCTCATGGGCCAACACCGCATCAACTTCGTCGGGTGTTAATTTCTCCAGCAGGGTGTCAAAGAACACCACCCGCTTGGCACTTCCAAAACCGGTGAAATAAGCGTTCGCGTGACCGCTGCGGCGGCTGCCGTCCATCACAAAAAAGCCCTTGGCTGAAAAGCCACAACGGGCCATCAGCGCATTCACACGCGCCACCAACTCGGGGTTGTCCAGCGGTTTGAATTGGTTGAACAAGGGGGCAATCCAAGTCGGGTAAATCACCAGCATCAAGAGGTTGAAAGCCATCCAGACAACCCAAGCCCAAATCCACCACCGATTGCCCAGGCTGCCCATGAGCCAGAGCATCAAGGCGGCCAAAGGCAGACCCACCAAAGCACCGAGCACGCTCGATTTCAGCAAGTCGCTGAGCCAGAGTTTCAGGCTCATTTTGTTGAAGCCAAAACGCGCCTCGATGACAAAGGTTTGGTAGAGGCTGAAAGGCAAATCAATCAGACCGCCAAGGGTGGTGAAGGCAAACAAAAGCAACAGCTGCTGCGCCAGGGGGTGCTCAGCCACCGGCAGCCAGGGGTTAAGGGCCTGGTTCAAGCTGCTGAGTCCACCGAGCAGCGTCCAGCCCACCAAAACGGCCGTGTTAAAGAGCAAACCAAAAATGCCAAAACTGGTTTTGGCCAAGGTGTAGTCGGCGGCTTTTTGGTGCGACGCCAAACTGACCGAGGTTTCAAATTCGGCGGGCACTTGGGCACGGTGTTGGCTCACGTGCCGCATTTGGCGCAAACTCAACCAAATTTTTAAGCCCACGCTGGTGAGCAAGGCGATGGCAAATAGACCGCTGAACAGCAAAGGGGCATTCAAAGACGCTTGCACCAACCAACTCCTGAAAAGCTCAAAAGGGGGATTCTCGCAGCAAAGGACGGTTTTGGGGTCATTCTGTTCGGCGACAATGCACGCCATGAGCGACCCCATTGCCCTCCCAACCCCCCAAGTCCTCCCCCCCACATTGGCCAAGTCCGACCAAAACTTGGTTTGGCTCGATTGCGAAATGACCGGCTTGGACCCGGAACGTGAGCGTTTGATCGAAATCGCCGTCGTGGTGACGGGTCCGCATTTAACGCCCCGCATCGAAGGCCCGGTGCTGGTGATTCACCAATCGGATGAGATTTTGAACAAAATGGACGCTTGGAACAAAGGCACCCATGGTCGCAGCGGCTTGATCGACAAAGTCAAGGCTTCCCGCGTCAGCGAGGCCGAAGCCGAGCAAACCATGATTGCATTTTTGTCCCAATACGTGCCCAAAGGCACGACGCCCCTGTGCGGCAATACGATTGGCCAAGATCGGCGATTCTTGGTCAAGTACATGCCCAAGCTGGAGGCTTTTTTCCATTACCGAAACCTCGACGTCAGTACGCTCAAAGAGCTTTCCAAGCGTTGGAAGCCCGAGGTTTACAGCGCATTCAAGAAGGCCCAAAAGCACACCGCTTTGGCCGATGTTCATGAATCCATCGACGAAATGGCGCATTACCGCGCGCATTTTCTGAAGCTGTAAAACACAGCCTTCTTGTAAATTTTTGTACATAGGGCTTGCGGGAAAACCCGAAGCCTTTTACAATAAGAGCCGGTACTGATTAACAGTGCCTATGTTGCATCTCCCTTCATGCTCGGGTTCACTTAAAGAAACCCACCGCTGACGCTAAGCCTTCAAGTTCCTTTAACGTTCTTAAACGGCTCGCCTCATTTGGCTTTGTTTGATGGTTGATGTTGTTGAACCACAAACGAAGCGCGCTTTGCCTTAATTTTTTAAAGAATCCGTCAGAATTCAAGGCATTGGGCTTTTCGATTTTTAAAAATTGAGAACTTATGACCGACACATCCCCAGTGATCAGCAACGACGCGTCTGCTGAAAACAAGACCCCTTCTCCCTTGCAATCCCTTGTCGAAATGGCCGTCGAGGCCGTTGCCGATACCAATGCGCAAGCCCCAACTTTGCAAGCCCCCACCATGGAAGCCCAAGCTGGCCCCAACCCGTTCGCTGAATTGGGTTTGGCGGCCCCCTTGGTGCAAGCCGCCATCGATTTGGGTTACACGGCCCCCACGCAGGTGCAAATGCAGGTCATTCCCTTGGCCTTGCCCAGTGCTCAAGCCGACGGTGCCAAAAACAACTTCATCGATTTGATGGTTTCCAGCCAAACGGGCAGCGGAAAAACCGCCGCCTTTTTGCTGCCCGTCTTGCACACCTTGCTCGAACGCCAAGCCCAAGCGCAAGCCAAAGACCGCGCCGAATGGGACGCGGTTGTGGCGGCTGCTTTGGCCAAGGGCGAACCAGCGCCCAAGCGCCCCAAACGCAAAGACCCCACCAACGCCCGTCATTTCAAGGCCGCCACCCCTGGCGCTTTGGTGCTGTGCCCGACCCGCGAATTGGCCCAACAAGTGGCCCACGACGCGATTGACTTGGTGCGCCATTGCCAAGGTTTGCGCGTGGCCAATGTGGTCGGTGGCATGCCTTACCAACTGCAAATCGCCAAGCTGCAAAATGCCGACTTGGTCGTTGCCACGCCCGGTCGTTTGCTCGACTTGCAACGCTCACAGCAAATCAAACTCGATCAAGTCAAGTTCTTGGTGGTGGATGAGGCCGACCGCATGTTGGACTTGGGTTTCTCCGACGACTTGGCTGAACTGAATCAACTGACCATTGGTCGCCAACAAACCATGATGTTCAGCGCTACTTTTGCGCCGCGCATTCAGCAATTGGCTTCCCGCGTCATGCGCACACCGCAAAAGATTCAGATCGACTCGCCCCAAGAAAAGCACGCCAACATCAAACAAGTGCTGTTCTGGGCCGACAACGCCCAACACAAGCGCCAAATGTTGGACCATTGGTTGCGCGACACCACCATCGACCAAGCCATCGTCTTTGCCAGCACCCAAGTGGAATGTGACGGCTTGGCCACAGACTTGCAACAAGCGGGCTTCTCGGCCGTGGCTTTGCACGGTGCTTTGAGCCAAGGTTTGCGCAATCGCCGCTTGATGGCTTTGCGTAACGGTCAAGTTCAGATTTTGGTAGCGACCGATGTCGCGGCGCGCGGCATTGACGTGCCCACGATCACCCACGTCTTCAATTTTGGTTTGCCCATGAAGGCCGAAGACTACACCCACCGCATTGGCCGCACCGGCCGTGCTGGACGCGATGGTTTGGCTGTGACGTTTGCCGAGTTCCGCGATCGTCGCAAGATCTTTGACATTGAAGCCTACAGCAAGCAGGGTTTCAAGGCCGAAGTGTTGCCCGGTTTGGAGCCCAAACAGCGCTTTCCTGAATCGCGCCCCGGCGGTCAATTTGGCGGCAAGGGTCGCGAAAACCGCGAGTTCGGTTCACGCGACCGCAAGTTCGGCGGCGGTCACGCCCCTGGCGGTGCTGGCGGCGGCTTCCGTGGCAAAGACAGTTTCCGTGGTGACCGCGACGGTGGGCGTGAAGGTGGCCGTGAAGCTGGGCGTGAAGGCGGCCGTGACTCACAAGGTTATGGCCGCAAGCCTGGCTTTGGCGATCGCCCCAGCTTCGGCGACCGTCCACAGTTTGGCGCGCGTCCCGGTTTTGGTGAGCGCACCCACTTTGGGGGCGATCGTCCCAACTTCGGGGATCGTCCCCAACGGCCCGAACGCGCCGAACGTGGACCACGTCCTGAAGGCCGCGGTGGCAACTTTGGAGGCCGTCCAGAAGGACGTCCGGAAGGTCGCGCTGAAAGGTTAGGCGGTGGGGGCACTCGCGTGGCCCGGGCCCCAGCCGGTGGCAGCTTCGCCCCTTACGAAGGCCGCAAACGCACAGCGCGTTAATCGCTGGCCCGCTTCACAAAGGGCATGCCCTTCAACAAAAAAGCGCCCTCAATGGGCGCTTTTTTTTGGGCCAAGATGGACCTCACCGGGTTTTAATCTTTGGCTCTTGGCTTGAGTCTCTTGGCTTGTGTCTCTGGCTTATGGTTCTGGTCTTTTATCCCGCTACTTTTCGAGCCAAATGCGCCAGCGCTTCTTCCACTTGGTCCACCAACACCAAGCACAGGTCGCCGGGTTCGAGGCGGCCCAGGGCCAAGTCGATGGCGTTGAATTCGCCTTGGACTTCGTCAATCTGACGGGTTCTCACTGCACCGCTGAGGCCTTGGCGCAGCAGGGCCACGACCTCGCCGTCGGCGCGTCCGCGTTGGCAGGCGTCTTCGTAAAGCACCACCGAATCAAAGGCCTGGCCCAAGATCGAGGTTTGCTCTGTGATGTCTTCGTCTCGCCGATCACCGGCGCCGCTGATCACCACGCTGCGTCGCTGCGCGGGCATGGCTTCGACGGCAGACACCAAAGCCCGCATGGCGTCTGGGTTGTGACCGTAGTCGGCAATCACCGTGGCGCCGTTGAACTCCATCACATTGAAGCGACCGGGCGCGTTGTCTGAGTCGTTCACGAAGCTGGCGACGCCGCGGCGAATGGTGTCCCAATTGAGGCCCACGCCCCAAGCCGCCGCTGCCGCCGCCATGACGTTGTCGATCTGAAAGCCAATCGTGCCGTTGCGGGTGATGGGCACGTCGCGCAAGGGCAACTGTTCACGCCAAGCGCCTTCGGCAAAAATGATCGCGTCCCCGTCCACATACACCGTGCGACGCCCTTGGGCGCGGTGCGTGGCCATGACGGGGTGGTTGCGGTCACGGGCAAAAAAGATCACTTGGCCCGGGCAGCTGTCGGCCATCGCGGCCACCACGGGGTCGGCGGCATTCAGCACGGCAAAGCCGTCTTCGGCCACGTTTTGCACAATCACCCGCTTGACCACCGCCAAGTCTTCGACGGTATTGATGTAATTCAAGCCCAAATGGTCGCCTTGGCCCACGTTGGTCACCACCGCCACTTGGCAACGGTCAAAGCCCAGGCCTTCACGCAAAATGCCGCCGCGGGCGGTTTCAAACACCGCCGCATCCACGTCGGGATTCAGCAGGACGTTGCGGGCGCTCTTGGGGCCACTGCAATCGCCGCTGTCAATTTGGCGGCCATTCACATAAACGCCGTCGGTGTTGGTCATGCCGACGCGCCAACCGTTGGCCGAGAACAAGTGGCTCAACAAACGTGCGGTGGTGGTTTTGCCATTCGTTCCGGTGACAGCCACGACCGGAATGCGGCCGGCGTCGTTGGTTTCGTAGAGGTGCGAAATCATGGCTTCGCCGACTTGGCGGCCTTTGCCATAAGAGGGCGCCAAGTGCATGCGCAAGCCCGGGGCGGCATTCACTTCAACAATGCCGCCGTGCTGTTCTTCTAGGGGGCGCAGCACGCTTTCACACACCACGTCGACCCCGCAGATGTGCATGCCAACCATTTGGGCGGCGGCCACGGCTCGGGCGGCCACTTCGGGGTGGACATCGTCGGTCACGTCGGTGG
>Ga0007857_1000019_pt1 | contig 47131 bp, 38 predicted proteins | sample CryBogCBH10Oct08_FD_71210 | JGI IMG/M metagenome (GOLD analysis project Ga0007857, IMG submission 71210) | Freshwater microbial communities from Crystal Bog, Wisconsin, USA - CBH10Oct08 | ecosystem: Environmental > Aquatic > Freshwater > Lake | place: Crystal Bog, Wisconsin, USA | collected... | reverse complement strand
GCTGATTTTGTTTTGATAAACCCAGTAGCGGCGAAGCGAAAGCCAAGCGTGCCGTTCATCCACCATTTGCAAAACCAAGGGCTGACCCAGGTCTTTCGGTTCTGAAACCAACGGATCTTCAGCATGAGCTGACTTCTTCAGGCACCTGACCAACCGATTTGATTGCAACGCGTCCCAAGAAAATCCTGGGCCCAACAGGTCTTGCGCCAGCGTCTTGAAGGCCTGTTCAATGGCAGGTGGCCAATCGAGCAAGTCCACAACCGACCCGAGGGCCGTCTGATCCAGACCGCCTGCGGCAGTTAAATGGAGTGGCAATCCGGTGTGGCCCAAACCTTCAAGCCGTGCCAACACCGCCGTCAACAACAGCAAGGCGGGCGCACTCGACGGCTCTTGCTGGGCCATCCAACGGGGCAAGGCGCTGTCGAGTTGGCGCAACCCACCTTGGTCGGCCCAGTCGTTCAGCGTCGCCAATAGAGTGGAAGTGTTCACACCAACGCCTCCAGCGATGCCCAAGCGCCAGAGGACGGACGGAGCACCGTCACACCGTGATCGGGGCTGGTCACCCCTCGAATAAAGTAATAGATCGCCCCGCCCCAATGCTTTTCTGGGTCATAGGCGGCACCCAGCCGGCTTTTCAATAAACGGTGCAAAGCCAAACTGTAGACCGCCGCTTGGACGTCGTAGCGGTGGTCAAGCATGGCTTGTTGAAGGGCCTCGGGGTGGTAAGCGGCATCGTCACTGCCCAAAAAATTCGACTTGTAATCCAGCACCCAAAAACGCCCTTGGTGCTCAAAAACCAAATCCATGAAGCCCATCAACATGCCATGCAAAACACTGCGACGCAAAGCGGGTCGAGGTGCACCCGGCCAAAAATGGTGCTGGCACCACCCATCCACGGCTTCGGTGTCGATGTGCTCAGTGGGCAACCAAAATTCGAGTTCCGTCAAAGGGCTGATGGGCGTTGGGTCATTGTGGTGCTCGACCTCAGACAGGCCTGAAAGCCCAGACAAGGCCACCCCCGGCCCTGGCAAAGGCGTGTTGGCGACGGTTTGCAGCCAGGTGGCCAATTCAGCGGCCGAGTCAGCGTGTCCGGCGCGTTCGCAGCGTTGTTTTAAAAGCGGCATCGAAAAACGGCCGAAGCCTTCGCTGCCCATCCACTCCAACTGATCGTGCAAGAAGTTGCCGCTCAAAGGCCCTTTTTTAAAGCGATGCTGAATGGACTCTGCTGGTTTTGAGTCGTTGCCGAGAAAGTCCCGTGATTCGCTCAACAACACCGGGGAGCGACTGGCCGAGGGGCGTAATTCATCATCCGCAGGGCGCAGTGGCTGCGCCCGGGCGCTGGGGTGCAGTTCCCGTGTCAAGCGGGAGTAACTGGCCACGCTCCAGGTTTTGTCAAACTCGCCCTGGTAATCAAACGACTCGGCAAGCGACTCGGTTGTTTTGATTGAATTCAGTGAGGTGAGCCCGGCTTGATCTGCCTGCGCTTCTTGCAGACGGGTCAATGGCAAAGCAGCGCCAGGTTCAAGTTCAGCCGTTTTATTGGCCCAAACGAAGCCATCGGGGCCTGCCGCCTCTGCCCAGTCGTTCAAACTTTGGGCCCAGTCATCCTTTGGCGCCAACAAATAACCCAAGGCACTTCGGTGGGTTTGATCGGCCGAAGAGGGGCCCAGTTTGATGGCGCTGAAACCCAGCCAAAGGCCATGCTGTGCGCGGGTCAGGGCCACGTACAAAAGACGCAAATCTTCGCGCAGCCGCTCTTGCTCAAAACGCTGTTGGTTCTGCTCGTCCTCGAGGTCCAAAACGCATTCACGGTGGCCCGCCGCATTCGGCAGAAAAGCCGACTTGACTCGGGTTTTATTCAAGGCTTTGAGAGGGGTCGCAAAGGGCAAAAAGACAACCGGGTACTCCAGGCCCTTGCTTTTGTGAATCGTCACGACCTTGACCAAATCATCGTCGCTTTCCAAGCGCAGCACCGCAGCATCCGCCTCTAAAGAAGTTGGCCCCTCATCCACGGTCATTTCTTCCTTTAACCAACGAATCAAGGCGTGTTCGCCTTCGATCGCTTGGCTGGCCGTTTGCAGCAACTCAGCAAGGTGCAAAAAATTGGTCAATCGACGCTCGCCACCGGTTTGCGCTGTCCAACGCGAAGGCAACTCAAACCCATGCAAGGTTTGACGCAACATGGCCATCACGCCTTGACTTTGCCAAATCGAGTGCAAGTCCTGGACCTTGCTGGCATAACGGTCAAACACCGCGTCGTCATCGGCCAAGGCCAACAACTCGGCGGGGGACAAGTCGATTAATTTCAGCGCCAAGCCAGCGCGAACCAAACGGTTGTCGCGGGGCTCAGCCACCGCACGCAGCCAATGCACCAAATCCCGGGCTTCTTCGCTTTCGAACACCGATTCCCGATCGGACAAATACACCGAAGCCAAACCGCGTTTACGCATCGCCTGTCGAACGGCTTGCGCTTCCACGCCCGAGCGCACCAGCACAGCGATGTCTTTGGGCCGAAGCCGACGCCATTGAGAACCCTTCAAGAACCCATTGCGGGCGTCATTCAACCAGTCCACCATTTGCTCAGCGGCCAACTCGGCCATGGAAGCCCGAACCTCGTTTTGGGTTTTGAGGTTCAGGTCCGCAACACAGGTTATGGCGGGCAAGGTGCCTGGTTCGTTCACCCAGGCTTCGTCGCGCCCCTGGGCCGCCACGGGCACGAAAGGCAGCAGCCCGAAAGCCCCTTCGGGCAAAGCCTGCTCGGCACGCTCAAAGAGTTGGTTAACGGCCTTCACCATGGCCTCGGTGGATCGAAAATTTCGCTCCAATCGGTAGTGCCTGCCCTGTGTCGCAGAACGGGCTTGCAAGTAGCTGTAAATGTCGGCCCCGCGAAAACCATAAATCGATTGTTTGGGGTCGCCAATCATCAAAAAGGCGCTGTTGGGTGCGTTGTCTTGGATTCGATAAATGTGATCGAAGAGCCGGTATTGCAGCGGCGACGTGTCTTGAAATTCATCGACCATGGCAACGGGAAATTGCCGCACCAAGTGCTCACGCAAGGCGGGCGATTGGCGCAAGGCCTGCTCCAAGCGGCGCAACAAATCAGCAAAACCAAATAGGCCCGCTTGTTGTTTCAACTGGGCCATTCGCTGAGCCACTCGCCGCGTTGCATGCTGACGGATCAAGGCGTTGGGGCTGTGAGAGGGATTTGATTCCCAGGCCGAATACTGGGCTTGCACCTGCTCGAACCAAGTGAAAGCAGATGGCGGCAAAAAATCAGGGGCGGCTTTCACCCTTCCATCGCGCAAACCTGGGGGCGTCAATCGCTTCAACCCGGTCTGCATTGCTTTGTCTTTGGGCAAAGCCAATGGCCGCGATAAGTTTGACCAAGGTTGCAGAATTTCAAACCATTTTTTCACCGAATCAACAGCGACTTTGGTTTTGCTCCAATGCGTCGGGTGCTCGGCCAGTTGGGCGGTCAGCCAACTTTTCATCTCGGCCACTTGGGATGGCGCTTGCGACATCAGAGCGGCCAATGGCGCCGGAAATTCGGCCTCCAGGTGTTCTTGCAAAGACCGTTCAAAGCCCGCGTTCACTTCTTCAGAGGGCGCTTCAAAGCGCAACAACTCGCCCACATCTTTCGCGCAAGCTTCCACCGTGGGCCACGTGTCCAAACAAAAAGCCAGCAGTCCCGACCGTGGTGAAAGGCCATAAAAGGCGCTGCGCCAATAGTCTTGCACCGCCTCGTTCAGCAACGCTTTTTCATCGCTCAAAAGGGTTTCGTCAAAGGCGGCTCCGCTGTCAAAAGCCTGCTCGCGCAGGACCCGTTGACACCATGCGTCGATGGTAAAAATGCTGGCTTCGTCCATGGCTTGCGCAGCCGCGTTCAAACGCCGGATCGCCTCTGCCCTGGCCTGTGGCTCGGCAAAGTCCGTGTCCAGTTGCTCCAAAACCGGATCATCGGTTTTGCTGGAGTCCGGCTGACGCAAGAAGGCCGCGGCCTCCACCAAACGGGCGCGAATGCGTTCACCCAGTTCACGGGTCGCGGCGCGGGTGAAGGTCATCACCAAAATTTCTTTGGGATGCAAGGGCTTTGCCAACGGCCCTTCCAAGCCGCCCTGCCCCAGAACGCACCGCAGATAAAGCGCGGCGATCGTCCATGTTTTACCCGTGCCGGCGCTGGCTTCGATCAAGCGCGAGCCCCACATCGGCAGGCTGGCGAAATCAAGGACTTGGTTTTGGTGAGGGCTCACGGCTTCATTCCATTCAGGCCAATGGCTGCACTTTGGCGTTGGCGGCCCACTCGATCAGCGGCGTGTAAACGTGCTCTGCCAAAGCTGCAAAATCCGTCTCGTTCAGGTCGTCCCAAGTGGGGTAGACGCGTGCCCAGGCCATGTCAGCGGCTTCGGCCGACCGTTCGCTGCGCTCATCGTGACCGCCCTCATAACTTTTTAAAACATCAGAGAGATTGGACTTTTTGTCTTTGCTTTGGAGTGACACCAAAGCGGTTTTCAAGGGCAGCGGCAAGGGCGCGTGCAGGCCTCGTTCCCAAAGCGCCAGCAAGATCGGCAACTGTTGCTGGGCCTTTTCAGGCGGGATCGGGGGCAGTTCAAGCAAAGCATCTTGACCCAAAAGGCGTGCGCCGTACAGACCTTGCATTGCAGGCGCTGCCTCTGAACCCGAATCCTGACTGGCGGCCAGCAGCATGAGCGTCAACCAAGTCGTCAACAACTTATGGGGTTTCAGTTTGCCCTTGGCCTTATCCAACAAACGGCCGGGGTCCAGTTGAATCAAGGTGCCTTCGTACGATGGCCCCCTGACAAAGAGCGTCACCGTGTCTTCCAACACGACACCATCGTGTTCAAAGCGCCAATGGCGGGTCTTGGATTCGGGCCCCCATTCGGCTTGCAAACCTTGCCAGACTTCGGCCATGGGCGTCAGGGTTTGGATCAAATCGCGCGCCGTCACATCGCCCAAACTTTTCAGCGGCAACTCACCCGAGCGCCGCAAGCGCTGAATTTGACGCTCCAATTCCAATGAAGGTGGCGTATTGACCTGCCCCTTCCCCTGCCCATGTACATGCCCCTCAATCTTCCATGTTTCTGTGAGCTTTTGAATGATTTGGTACTGCGCCAAGGCGTCGAGCCCAAAAAGTTCGTGGTCCGGCGGCAAGTCGTTGGGGTGCCAAAACGAAACGTGAAGTCGGTTTTTAAAAAAGGCGCGGGCGGGGTTTTTATAAAAATCAGTCAACAACTTGATCGACAAAGGGCCTTGGAAATCAACGGTGGTTTGAGCCGCTGGCCACGCTGCTCGGCCCTTGATTTCCCCATTCTTCGGAGCGTGCATCGGATGCCACTCCTTGGCATAGGTGAATAACGGGCCAGAAAAATAATGGCGGCTAAAAGGCTGCAGTGGGTGCTCTGTGGTGCGGCTTTGCAAAGCCTCTTTGCCCCAAAGCGCGGCCACCTGATCGCGCAGCTGGGCCACCAAAACCGAGGGCGGTTGTGGCGTGTTGTCACGCACACTTCGCCCTGTCCAACTCAAGAGCAGTTGCCGCCGGGCCGACAACAAAGCGTCCAGCATGAGTTGGCGATCGTCTTGTTGGCGCGAGCGGTCGCCGGGTCGAAACTGGCCGGCCTCGCCCATCAAATCAAAGCCCAAACGGTTGTCTCGACGTGGGAATTCACCTTCATTCATGCCGAGCAAACACACCACTTCGAAGGGGATGGCGCGCATCGGCATGAGCGTGCAGAAAGTGACCCCGCCAGCTTGAAAAGGTTGACCCAAATGGGGTGTCTGCAGGACAGACATCCATGCCATGCGCAAAGCGGCCAAGGGCAGCGGGCTTTGAAGCTCGGCCAACTCGCAGGCGCTGAACCAGGTGTTGAGGGCCTCCTCCAAGGCCGTCAACGTTTGTGTTTCCGCTTCGTCTTGCGCTTTAAAAAAGCCGCGCATCAAGGCCATGCCGCGCTCTCGCCAAACTTGGGGGGAAGCCGGGCGGGTCGTTTCATCGCGCCAATCGCTCAAGGCCTGAACAAAACGCGATAAACCACCGACCCATTCGGCATCCAAACCGCTCACTTCGGTGTAGGGTTCGGTTTCAAAAATACCCGCCTCACCTGACGCTAAATTGCCGGTGTCCCCGACTGCGTAACCCATCAGCAGGCGTTGCAAACCGAACAAGGCGGTGTTTTGCTCACCGCAGTCGGGCAAGCCCAATTGCTGGCGTTGCCGGGCATCCAAGCCCCAGCGGATGCCGGCCCCTTGCATCCATTCACTCAGCAAGGGCAATTGCGCGGAGGGGATGCCAAAGCGCCGCGCCAGTGCCGGCACTTGCAACCAATCGAGCAGTTCACTCAAGCCCAAGCGCTGGCTGGGCCAGTTGAGCAAGGACATCAGCGCTTTGACGAGGGGACTTTGTGCCTCCGCACTCAGGTCGCTGATAGAAAACGGAATGAAACGCTTGTCGTGACGCGGGTATTGGCCAAAAATGGCTTGAATGGCGGGCGTGAGGCTTTTCACATCGGGCACCATGACCACGATGTCTTTGGGGCTCAAAGCGGCTTTGGGGTCTGCGAGCAAAGCCAGCAAGTGGTCGTGCAACACTTCAAGTTCTCTCACGGCGCTGTGAGCGCTGTGAAAAATCAAGGAGCGATCTTCCGCTGCCAAGGGCTTCGCTTGCTGGTGCAAGTCGCGCATCTGCCGTTGAAATTGCTTCAGCAGGGGCATGGCGGGCGCTGTCCCGTTCTCATCAGCGGGGCCTGAGGTTGTGTCAACATCCAAATGAAAGGCGTCTTGACGGGGCAGGCTGGGCTCCAGATGAATCAGGTGCCGAATGAAGTCGGCGTTCTGTCTTCCCCAAGCCGCGAGCAGGGGTTGCTCCTCCAACCCCACATCGACCCAAAATCCTTGGGAAGGGTTCGGCACGAACAGCATAACTTGGGTGTAACGCCCCAAAGCCATCAACAAATCCAAGGTGCTGGCCGGCAGGTTGTGGATGCCAAACACCACGACGCGACGGGGCAGGCGTTTAGCAAAACGCCCTCGCCCACCTTCGACGTCATCTGGGTTCTCAGAAGGACCGCGCTGCAAGGCCTGAACGACCTGAGCTTGCAAATGGGCGCGGTGGCTGCCGCGTTGTTCGGGCTGCAAACTCTCCACCAAGGCTTGCCACAAAGCCGGTTGCCAACGTTGCGACTCGGGGACCGGCGTCAAGCGACCCAAGGCATCTCGCAGTTGCGCGCGACCGGCGGCCCAGTCTTCAAGCCAATCGGAGCGGTAATTTTGGTATTGGTCAAACAGGTCCGCGAGCTGGGTGCACAGTTGCAACAAGCGTTCAGAGACCCGCGCTGAATCCCCAGAAGCCGGGGCCTTGCCATCGGAATTCACATAACGGGCCAATGGCGCAAAAACAGCTTGACCCAGCAGTTCAGGGAGCACACGCACCAAGCGCCAGGTCAGGGGCAATTTATCCAAAGGGGCCTCGCGAGGAACCGCGCGATCCCCCAACACCTGCCGGTAAGTGCGCCACAAAAAGCGCGCAGGCAATTCAACCCGAGTGGCCGAGCAAATGCCCAATTGCTGGGCCAACGTCATCTTCAGCCACTCGGCCATGCCGTTGCTTTGAACGAGGATGACCTCCTCTTCCAGTGGCCCCAAGGGATGCGCTTTCAAAACCCCCGCCAACAGGCTGGCCAAGTCCTCGGTGCGGTTGCCGTGAAGGGCCAGCAGGCCTGGCTTAGGCATGAATCATTTGAGGGTCAGAATCCAGTCGGCCAAGCGCTTGGCCTCTGCGGCATCCACTTGCAAGTTAGCCGGCATGGGAATCGGCCCCCAAACGCCGCCACCGCCCGACATGATCTTGCTGGCCAACAGCGAGGCGGCGTCTTTTTGACCCGCATATTTCGCGGCCACCTCTTTAAAGGAGGGCCCCACCACCTTCGCATTGACCGTGTGGCAAGCCAAACAATTTTTGGATTGCGCCAAAGCCATTTCGTCGGCACCGAACGCAGCCCCAGCCCCAGTCAGAACAAATCCCAGACCAGCAGACACCACCCAGCATTTCATCGTGTTTCTCCCAAAATAAAGGGGCATGCTAGCGCATTCTGCACAGGGAAAGAGAGCCGTCCTTGTGAATTTTGGACAACAAAAAAGGACTTAGATTTCTCTAAGTCCTTGTCGCCAGTGCAAAATTTGGTGGGTCGGGCGAGACTCGAACTCGCGACCAACGGATTAAAAGTCCGCTGCTCTACCGACTGAGCTACCGACCCAGGTTTTCAGCACAGCCTCAGATTATAGACAGAAAAAACGCGGTTTGTCACAATTCAGCTCGACAATTGACTCAACATCCAGCCCGCAGCGACCATCCCGAAAGTCGCAGTGACGCTGACGACCGAGCCGTAACCGGCGCAATTCAAGCTGCCGTCCCGACCGCTGTCCTCAGCGCCTTCAATTTGGCAAGAGGCGTCGGGGGGTTGCACGGCTTCACGGCTAAACACACAGGGTATTTTGAGATGCTTGTCACGCGGCGCCGCATGAAACTTGCGCAGCTGATACCGCACTTGAGCCAACAAAGGGTCGTGGGTGGTTTCGCTCAAATCAGCCACTTCGACACCCTGCGCAGCGCGCTTGCCACCGGCCGCGCCAACTGAAATAAAAGGAAGGCCGGATTGGCGCGCCCAAGCCGCCAAGGCGGTTTTGGTTTTGACCTGGTCACAGGCATCGATGACGCCGCTGATGGGACGATCGGTGTTGGGCAAGAGGGCCGGCCAATTTTCTGGGGACACAAAATCGTCCACCTGGTTAACTTGGCATTCGGGTTGAATTTGCGAAATGCGCTCGGCCATGGCCTGCACTTTGGCTTGGCCAACGGTGGATTCAAGGGCGTGGATTTGTCGGTTGATATTGGAGTCGGCAATGTGGTCCAGGTCAATCAGCGTGAGCTCTGAAACCCCGCTTCGGGCCAAGGCCTCCGCAGTCCAAGACCCGACACCGCCAATGCCAATCACCACCACGTGGGCGTTGCGAATTCGATTGGCACCCGCCACGCCGTAGAGCCGGGCCAAGCCCGCAAAGCGGCGATCGTCCAGAATCGACTGGGGCATTGAGTTCTGTATTGAAAGCTTATTTCAGCTTGGACAAGCGTTCTTTGGCGGTCACTGCGGCTTCCGAATTCGGAAAAGCGGCGACCAAATCTTGCAAGGTTTTCTTGGCTGCCTTGAGGTCTTTGGTGTCGGTTTGACAATTGGCGATCGACAAGGCGGCCTCGGGGGCCCGTGGATTTAGCGGGTCGGCTTTGATCATCGCCTTGAAATTGGCAATGGCGGCCGAATAGTCACGGGTGGCGTATTGGGCATTGCCCAACCAAAACAGCGCCGAAGCGCCATAGCCGCTGTAAGGGTAACGCGTGACAAAAGCGACGAATTGTTTGCTGGCCGCGTCAAAGTTGCCTTGACGGAATTGGCTCAAAGCGGCTTCGTAGTCTTTGGTCTCCGCAGGTTCGGCCTTGAAGGTTTTGCCGTCCAAACTGACATCGACGGGCTCCATCACGCTGAGGCGTTTTTCAACCCCTTGAGCCAAATCTTTTTGGTTGCGTTGCAGGCTGACGATTTGTTGGGTCAGACTTTCGTTTTGACCGCGCAAGTTCGCGACATCTTGCTTGAGCGCATCGATTTGCGATTGCAGATCAAACAGGCTGCGACGCAATTGCGCTTGTTCTTCCGTGGCGGCGTTGGCGACATTCGCCACGCGTTGGGTTTCGGCGGTTTGTTTGGCAGCGATGTTGTCGACCTTTTGACGCAGGTCCAAAATGGCACGCCGGGCTTCGTCGTCGTCAAACAAGGCCGCATGCGCTCCGGCTTGGCTCAAGGTCAGCGCCAAGCAAGCGCCACGCAAAAAGCCCAGGGAGGCGTTAGAAAACAATCGGTTCAAGGTCATGCGTTTCAACATTCAGTGGTTCAACGGTAGCTGAATTCAGTACGGCGATTTTTGGCAAAGGACGCTTCATCGTTGCCCATGGCCAGTGGCTTTTCCATGCCAAAACTGATGGCTTCCAATTGATTGTCGGAAACACCCAACAGCACCAAGGCACGGCGCACGGCTTCGGCGCGTTTTTGACCCAAGGCCAAGTTGTATTCACGACCGCCGCGGGTGTCGGTGTTGCCTTCCAAGTTCACTTTGCGGTTGGCGTTGGCCTTCAAAAAGCGCGCGTGGGCTTCGATCACGGCTTGGTATTCGGGCTTGATGCTGTAGCTGTCGTAGTCAAAGAAAACGATGCGTTCGACGCCGGCAGGGCCCGCCGTGTCTTTGTTCGAGGCGCTCAAATCGACACTGCGGATATTGGTTTCCGAAGTCGCATTGGCCGTGCCACCATTGGCATCGGCGTTGGTGGAAAGCGCAGAGGTGTTGCGGTCTTCCACTGAAGCGGGGTCGAGTTTGACGCCCGAACTGCAGGCGGCCAACAAGGCAGTCAAAAAACAAACCAGTGCAAAACGTTTCATGAGAACTCCAAAATAAATAAGGTCAAGGTGTTTTAAAAGGGGCCCAATGGGGCTCGTGGATGTCGCCGCTTTGGCCAGACAGTCGGGCTTTGATCTTGCCGTCGAGTGTGGTGGTCATCAGGGCTTCACGGCCTTGGATTTGGGTGGCGTAGACGATCAAGCGGCCGTTCGGGGCAAAGCTGGGGCGTTCATCGGCACTGGTGTCGGTCACGGCATTGGCCACGTTGTTGGCCAAATCCATGACATAGAGCTTGAAGTTGCCGTTCACGCGGGCAATGTAGGCCAACCAACGACCATCGGGGCTGACACTGGGCGAGATGCTGTAACTGCTGCTGAAGGTGACGCGCTCGGGGGCGCCGCCCGCCAAGGGCAAACGGTAAATTTGAGGCGAACCGCCCCGGTCGCTGACAAAGTAAAGGAACTGGCCATCGGCTGAAAAAGTCGGCTCGGTGTCAATGCCGTTGCTTTGAATCAGGCGCTTGGCGTCACCGCCATTTTGGGCGTCGATCAAGAACAATTGGGAGCCGCCATCGCGGGTCAGTGTGAGCGCAATTTGCTTGCCGTCTGGCGACCAGGCGGGCGCGCTGTTGGAGCCTTTGAAGTTGGCCACCAAGCGGCGCTTGCCGGTGGCCACATCGTGCACATAAACCACGGGTTTGCGCGATTCAAATGAAACATAAGCAAGTTGACGGCCGTTAGGCGACCACGCCGGTGAAATGATGGGTTCGGGGCTGGTCAATGCCGACTGGGCATTTTGGCCATCGGCATCGGCCACCCACAAATTGAACTTGCCGGCCTGTTTGGTCACATAGGCGATGCGGGTGGAGAAAACCCCGCGCACACCGGTGAGTTTTTCATAAATGGCGTCGGCAATTTTGTGCGACACCAAACGCAAATCGGGCGCCGGCACGACAAAGGACTGGGCCAACAACTCGTCACCGCGAACCGAGTCCACCAAACGGTAGCGCACATCGAAGCGGCCATCGGCCAATTTCGTGACGCTGCCCACCACCACATCGTCGGCGCTGCGACTGCGCCACAATGCCGTGTCGATGCGGCTGGTTTCATCCAATACCCCGGGGGTACTGGCGTCAACGCTTTTGAACTGGCCGCTGCGCTCCAAATCGGCTTGCACAATTTGGCTGACACGCTGGGTCGGGTCTTCGCCTTTGAAGGCGGTTAAGGCGATGGGGATTTGGGTCAAGCCCACGCCAGTGACTTCCACCCGAAACTGGGCCCAGGCGGGCAAGGCCATCAGCCAAAAAACAGCCAACCACAGGGGCTTGGACCATTGCGAAACCCATTGAGAAACACCTTGAGACGCTCTAAGCAAAACGCGATCCATGACAAACTCGCCTATAGAATCCTCTATTCTATGTCGACCCTCCCCCCCTCTTCGGTGACCGCTCCGCCAGCCAATGGCTTGACACCCCCATTGCCAAAAAGTTTGCCCCAAAGTTTGACCGATCGCCTGGCCCGCCTCAAGTCCTACTTTGGTCACCAGCCCGCCGCTTGGATCGTCGCCTTTTTGGGCACCCTCTTGGGCGCGGCCACCGAGCCGGCCATCCCCGCTTTGCTGCAACCCCTTTTGGACAATGGCTTCACACAAGGCACGATGCCACTGTGGTGGGTACCGGTGGGGATTTTGGGGGTGTTCACCGTTCGGGGGATCGCCCAATTCAGCAGTCAGTACGCCCTGACCCGCATTGCCAACGACGGCATGTTGCGCCTTCGTCGGGATTTGTTTGCGCATTTGTTGCGCGCCGATTTGAGTGTGTTTAGACAGCAAAGTGCCAGCGCCTTGTCAAACACGGTGGTTTTTGAGGTGCAAAACGGCTGCAGCCAATTGGTATCAGCGGCGGTCGGTCTCTCGCGCGATGGCTTCACCCTGGTCGCTCTGTTGGGTTACTTGTTTTACATCAACTGGCAACTCACCCTGATTGTGGGCGTCGTGGTGCCGGGGGTGACCACGGTCATGCGCAAACTCTCCAAGCGGCTTTACGCCATTACCAAAGCCAGCCAAAAAGCCACCGACGAACTGGCCTATGTGGTCGAAGAAAACGCCTTGGCCCACCGCATGGTGCGTCTGCACGCTGCCCAAGCCCATCAACAAACCCGCTTTGCAAAACTCAGTGAAACCCTGCGTCGCTTGGCCCTGAAGAGCACCATCGCTTCCTCGGCCATGACCCCGCTGACCCAACTGCTCTCAGCCGCCGCCCTGTCGGTGGTGATCTGTGTGGCCCTGTGGCAAAGCCGTGACCCCGGTCATGCCGGCGTCACCGTCGGCGGGTTTGCTGCTTTTTTGAGTGCCATGATGATGCTGGTCGCCCCCATGCGCCGCTTGGCAGATTTGGCCAACCCCGTGACCCGGGGGTTGGCGGCTTTGGAACGGGGGCTCAATTTAATTGACCACGTCCCAGCAGAATCCAGCGGTGCCTATCAGGGCGCCCCAGGCCATGAAAAGACGCCACCGCCCTCCCCGCATCCACCTTCCCCATCAGAAGTTGCTGGAACTTCTGGCACCACACAAGGTCTGGTGCTGGACCATGTCAGCGTGCGCTACAAAGACGACGAGCCCCCTGCCCTGAACAACGTCAGCCTGCAAATCCCAACGGGTCAAGTGGTCGCTCTGGTGGGGCCTTCGGGGTCCGGCAAAACCACCTTGGCCAACCTGCTGCCCCGCTTTGTTCCGCTGAGCGGCGGGAGCATACGCCTAAACGGCGTGAACCTCCAAGACTGGTCCTTAGAAGCCTTGCGTGAACAATTTGCCATGGTCAGCCAAGACGTGGTGATGCTGAACGACAGTTTGGCCCACAACGTGGCCATGGGCCATCAGCTGGGGGCCAGTTTGGACGAAGCGCGGGTGCTGGCCTGCTTGGAAGCCGCGAATTTGAGCGACTTTCTGAGCAAGCAACCGGAGGGCATTCATGCCCAAGTCGGACACAACGCCCAACAACTCTCAGGCGGCCAACGCCAACGCTTGGCCATTGCTCGGGCTTTGTACAAAAATGCGCCCTACCTGATTTTGGACGAAGCCACCTCGGCCCTCGACAATGAATCCGAGCGCTTGGTGCAAGACGCCTTGGAGCGGGTCATGAAGGGCCGCACCACCTTGGTCATCGCGCACCGACTCTCGACCATCGAACACGCCGACCGCGTGGTCGTCATGGCCGAGGGCAAAATTGTCGAGCAAGGCAGCCACGCAGAGTTGCTGGCTGAGGGCGGCCTCTATGCGCGTCTGCACGCACAGGGCATGGGCAGCTGAATTGAGTCACTTTGCATCGCTGCTCTGAACCACTGCCTTAAGGTCGAGGGTCTTCCACCGGCTGATGGGGTGTGGGCAAAATGCGTTGGTAAAAAGCCGCATCCAACCAGCGGCCAAACTTGAAACCCGCTTGCGCAATCGTGCCGGAATGGCTGAAGCCCAAAGCCGTATGCAAAGCGATGCTGGCCTGATTGGCGGCGTCAATGCAACCCACCATGGTGTGCACTTGTTGGCCAGCCGATTCAGACTGCGCTCGTTCCATCAAGGCCTTCAACAAGCGCTTACCCAAGCCCCGGCCCCGTTGATCGGCGCGGACGTAGACCGAATGTTCGACCGTGTATTTGTATGCCGGAAAAGCGCGAAACGTCCCGTAGCTGGCAAAACCCAGCAATTCACCTTGTGCATCCACCCAACCCAAAACCGGAAAGTTCCCCGCTCGTTTGGCGGCAAACCAGGTGCTCATGGCCGACAGGGGGCGGGGGTGGTAGTCATACAAAGCCGTCGAATTGACAATGGCTTCGTTCAAAATTGCCAAAATCGCTGGGGCGTGATCGGCCTCGCTGCAGTCAATCAGGCCCGAAAAATTGGGGTCGATCAGACTCATAGAAACACCCATTAAAGCAAAACAATGTCGTAAGCGTCTGGCCCCAACGCGCCTTCGGCCTGCAAGGAAATGGGCTTGCCAATGAAGTCGGAAAGCGCCGCCAAATGGTGGCTTTCTTCGTCCAAAAACAATTCAACCACTTTGGCCGAAGCCACCACCCGAAATTCTCGCGGGTTGAACTGACGCGCTTCACGCAAAATTTCACGCAAGATGTCGTAAGTCACGCTGCGGGCGGTTTTGACTTGACCCGAACCCTGGCAAGCCGGGCAAGGTTCGCACAACAAATGCGCCAGCGATTCGCGGGTGCGCTTGCGTGTCATCTCCAACAAGCCCAAGGGCGAAAAAGCGCCGATCATGGTTTTGACGCGGTCTCGAGCCACTTGTTTGCGGAACTCGGCCAGCACCGCTTCGCGGTGATCCGGTCGCAACATGTCGATGAAGTCGACCACCACCATGCCGCCCAAATTGCGCAACCTCAATTGCCTCGCTATGGCTTGCGCGGCCTCTAAGTTGGTCTTGAAAATGGTGTCGTCAAAATTACGAGCGCCGACAAAGCCGCCGGTGTTGACGTCGATGGTGGTCAAGGCCTCGGTTTGGTCGACGATCAAATAACCGCCGGACTTCAAGTCAACCCGCTTGCCCAAGGCTTTGGCGATTTCATCGTCCACATTGGACAGGTCAAAAATCGGTCGCTCGCCTTTGTAGTGCTGCAATTTCGGCACCGCCGAGGGCATGAACTCCTGGCCGAATTCCAGCAATTTCTGAAATTGCTCCAGAGAGTCCAAGCGGATGCTTTGGGTCGATTCACCCACCAAGTCGCGCAAGACGCGTTGCAACAAATTCAAGTCTTGGTGCAATAAAGAGCCCGCGGGCAAGCGCACCGAGGCTTCTTTGATGCGGGCCCAGGTTTTGCGCAGGTACGCAATGTCCTCCGCCAATTCAGCGTCGCTGGCGTCCTCGCCATTGGTTCGCAAAATAAAGCCGCCCCCGCCGCCGTTGGACTTGTCGCCCACCAACCCTTGGAGTCTTTGGCGCAGGGCATCGCGCTCCTCGGTCGGGATCTTTTGCGAGACGCCCACATGGTCGTCTTGCGGCAAAAAAACCAATAAACGACCGGCGATGCTAATTTGGGTGGACAGGCGTGCGCCCTTGGTGCCAATCGGGTCTTTTATGACCTGCACCATCAGGGTTTGGCCCTCAAAAACTTGGCGCTCAATCGGCGTGGTGTTTTGTCGCGCCGTGGGCAGTTCGCCTTCGGCGGGTTTTTGCCAGACATCGGCCACATGCAAAAAAGCCGCGCGCTCCAAGCCAATGTCTAAAAAAGCCGATTGCATGCCCGGTAAAACGCGGGTGACTTTGGCCAAATACACATTGCTGACCAAGCCCCGCTCCATCGGACGTTCCAAGTGAAGCTCCTGAACGGCGCCCTGTTCAATCACGGCCACACGGGTTTCTTGCGGCGACCAGTTGATGAGGATGTCTTGAAACATGGCAAAAGCTTAAACGATAAAACCCAAGGGACGCAGCAATTCGGCGACTTCAAACAACGGCAGCCCCATGATGCCGGTGTAGCTACCGCTTAAATGTGAAACCCAAGCCGCCGCCCTGCCTTGAATGGCGTAAGCGCCCGCCTTGCCCATGGGCTCGCCGCTGGCGACATAGTCCTCAATTTGCGACGTCGTCATCGGCGTGAAACGAACCTGAGAAACCGACAAGGCCCGCGCCATCACCCAGCCATGGGAAGAAGCAGGATTGGGCGAGGCGACCGCCACCGCAGTCAGCACCCGGTGCGTGTGGCCGCTCAGTTCAGACAACATCCTCACCGCCTCAGCAGGGGATTCAGGTTTGCCATAAATCACCCGCCCCAAAGCCACGGTGGTGTCAGAGCACAAAACCGGCGCAGCTGGCAAACCCCGTCGCTGCAAGCGGGCCAAGGCAGCGTCCAGTTTGGCGGTGGTGACACGCTGCACGTAACGTGCAGGCGCCTCATTGGGGCGCACGACCTCGAGGGCTTCGGCGTCTTCTTCGAGGTCACCCGCCACGTTGGGCAGTAACAACTGCAAGTCAACGCCCAATTGCGTCAACAACTGCTGTCGGCGCGGACTTTGCGAGGCCAAATATAAAAATGAAGGGGGCATGGGCATGGACATGGACTACTTTGCAAGCCCGTTATTCACGGTGGTAGGGATGGCCCGCGTTGACAGACCAGGCGCGGTACAACTGCTCCACCAACAACACGCGCACCATGGCGTGCGGCAGGGTCAGGTCAGACAAACGAATGCGCTCAGGGGCGGCGGCTTTGAAGGCCGGGTCCAAACCATCGGGGCCCCCAATGACCAGGGCCACATCGTCACCGCTTTCCTGCCAGTGGCGCAACTTAGCGGCCAAGGCTTGGGTCGTGACTGGGGTGCCTTTTTCGTCCAAGGCCACCGTTCTGAATCCTTTGGGAATGGCATTTTCAATGCGTTCGCGTTCAGCAGCCCACAAGGTTTCGACGGTTTTAGAGCCACGCGGCTCGGTCTTAACCGCTTTCAATTCCAGTTTGATCTCAAAAGGAAACCGCTTGGCGTAATCATCCCAAGCGGTCTGCGCCCAATCGGGCACCTTTTGGCCGACCGCGACCACCCACAGCCGCATGGTGCTTAGGCTTTGGTGCGCTTGGCTGGGGCTGATTTAACAGCGGCCTTTTTAACAGCCGACTTGGGGCTGGTCTTGGTGGCGGGCTTGGCTGACTTGGCTGACTTGGTGGGTGCGCCGACTTTCACGACCGGAATTTTGGTGGTGGTCTTTTTTGCGGGAGTGGTCTTTTTTGCCGGGGTGGTGTTCTTGGCAGAAGTGGGGCTGTTTTTCACAGCGGCTTTTTTGGCCGGTGTTTTAACCGCTGCGGTTTTCTTGGCTGTTTTGGCGGTTTTGTCTTTCGGCAATTTCTCCGCCTTCTCGAGCTTGAGCATTTTGGGCGAGAGGGGCTTGGGCGCGCCCAATTTCAAACGCACCGGGGTTTCGCCCCAAATTTCTTCTAGGCGGTAGTAACTCCGGATGGTCGGTTGCATGATGTGGGCCACAGCGGCGCCACAGTCCACGATGATCCACTCGCCATTCTCTTCACCTTCAATGCGGGGTTTGGGAAAACCGGCTTCACGCACCGCATCGCGCACACTCGAAGCCAAGGCCTTGGTCTGACGGTTCGAAGTCCCCGAGGCAATGATGACCCGCTCAAACAAGGCCGACAGTGCACTGGTATCAAAGACCTGAATTTCTTGCCCTTTCACATCCTCCAGCCCATCGACGATGGCGCGTTGCAGTTTTTGAACGTCTTTTTTGGCGGTGGATTCAGTGGCAGATGCAGAAGGGGTCATGGGTGAGGTGCTCATCAAGCGGCTTTATAAAGTTGGTTTTGGGCAATATAACCCGCCACGGACCGACCGACCAGTGGCGGCAAGGTGGCGAGTTCGGGCTTTCCATCGGTTGGAGATTGTGCCCATTGTCGCCTGAGTTGGGTGGCACTGATGGGCATCAAGGCCGTCTGCAAAGCGATGACCCGCGCATGGGGGTGGCTTTGAAATTCATAGGGAGGCTGTGAAATTGGATCTTCAGCCGCAGACCCTGGCGTCTCGCGAGGTGCCACGACGACCGTGGCCAAATCCAAAATGCCGATCCAATCATGCCAACGGCAGAAAGCCTGCGCTTGGTCGGCCCCGATCAGCAAAAACAAATCCGCCTCTGGGTTTTCTTGGTGCAAGTCTCGCAAGGTGTCGACCATGTAACTGACACCGGGTCGCTGGAGTTCGCGCGCGTCCACGGTGGCCATAAAACCGGGGGGCGCGGCGGGGTGGGCATCCGCCAAAGCCAGCGTCAGCATGGCCAAACGGTGTTCGCCCGCGCTCAATGTCGTGCTTCTGTGGGCCGCTTGGCCCGTGGGAATCAACAAAATTTCGTTCAGACCCAGTTGATCAAAAGCCGCATGGGCCAAGGCGAGGTGGGCGCGGTGCGGCGGATCGAAGGCACCGCCAAAAACCCCAAGGCGTCGTTTAGCTTTTGATGGCACGGTAACCAATGTCGTGGCGCATTTGGGCCCCATCGAACTGGATGCTGCTGGCAAATTCGTAGGCGCGTTGTTGCGCCAATTTGACGCTTTCACCCAAAGCGGTGACGCAAAGCACGCGCCCCCCCGTGACCCGCGTTTCACCTTCCACGGTTTCAGTACCCGCGTGAAACACCACGGCGTCTTCCGTGTCTTTGGGCAACCCCGTGATGAGGTCACCTTTGCGCGGCGTCAAGGGGTAGCCATGCGCGGCCATGACCACGCCGAGGGCGGCACGACGGTCCCAATCCAATTCGATTTGATCGAGCTTTTGATCGACAGCGGCTTGCAGCACATCAACCAAGTCGCTCTTCAAACGCATCATGATGGGCTGGGTTTCGGGGTCGCCCATGCGGCAGTTGAATTCCAACGTTTTGGGTTTGCCTTGCGCGTCGATCATCAACCCGGCGTATAAAAAGCCGGTGTAAGGGATGCCGTCGTGGGCCATGCCTTTCAAGGTCGGCAAAATGATTTCGCGCATGGCGCGGGCGTGCACATCGGCGGTCACCACGGGGGCGGGTGAGTAGGCGCCCATGCCACCGGTGTTGGGGCCGGCATCGCCGTCTTGCAGTCGCTTGTGGTCTTGGCTGGTGGCCAAAGCGGTGACATTTTTGCCGTCGGCCAAAACGATGAAACTGGCTTCTTCGCCTTGCAAAAATTCTTCAATAACAACGCGAGGAACCGCTTGGCCGTCGGCCCCTGCGTTGTGCACCACACCCAATTTGTTATCGAGCAACATGAAGTCAATCGCCTCATGGGCATCCGCGGCGCTCATGGCAACCACCACGCCTTTGCCTGCGGCCAAACCATCGGCCTTGACGACAATGGGCGCGCCCTTGGCGTCCACATAAGCGTGGGCCAAGGCCGCGTCGGTGAAACTTTCATATTCGGCGGTCGGGATGCCATGGCGCTTCATGAACGCCTTGGAAAAGGCTTTCGAGCTTTCCAGTTGCGCGGCTTTTTGAGTGGGGCCAAAGATGCGCAATCCATGCGCGCGGAATTCGTCAACGACACCCGCCGCCAACGGCGCTTCAGGGCCGACCACGGCCAGCCCTATTTGTTCTTTTTGCGCCCATTCACGCAATGCTTTGATGTCGGTGATGGGCAAGTTGATCAGGTCTTTGTCCAAGGCCGTGCCACCGTTTCCCGGCGCCACATAAACCTGATGGACTTTGCGCGAGGATTTCAACTTCCACGCCAAGGCGTGCTCGCGGCCTCCGCCACCGATGACCAAAACTTTCATGAAATAACTTTCGAAAAACGAGGGCGTTTTAGAGTTGAATATCGGCGTTGTGGAAGACGTCTTGGACATCGTCCAAGTCTTCTAGGACGTCCAACAACTTCTGCATGCGGGCGGCGTCGTCGCCAGACAACTCGATGTTGTTTTCAGCACGCATGGTGACTTCGGCCACTTCGGAATGGAAGCCCGCTGCACTCAAGGTGTTTTTAACGGCTTCAAAATCGGCATCGCTGGTCAACACCTCGATGGCGCCGTCTTCGTCGGTAATGACGTCTTCAGCGCCGGCTTCTAAGGCCGCTTCCATGAGTTTGTCTTCGTCGGTGCCAGGGGCAAAAATCAACTGGCCGCAGTGCTTGAATTGAAAAGCCACCGAGCCTTCCGTGCCCATATTGCCGCCGTATTTGCTGAATGCATGGCGCACTTCAGCGACGGTGCGGACACGGTTGTCGGTCATGGTGTCGACAATGATGGCCGCGCCGCCAATGCCATAACCTTCGTATCGAATTTCTTCGTAGCTCACGCCTTCGAGGTTGCCCGTGGCTTTGTCGATGTTGCGCTTAACGGTGTCGGCCGGCATGTTGGCGGCCTTGGCTTTTTCAACGGCCAGTCGCAAACGCGGGTTGGCGCTCAGATCACCGCCACCGGTGCGGGCTGCCACCATGATTTCACGAATAACGCGTGTCCAAACCTTGCCGCGTTTTTCGTCTTGACGACCCTTGCGGTGCTGAATATTTGCCCATTTTGAGTGACCGGCCACGCCCTGCTTCCTTATTCTGTGAATTCACAAACCGTGAAAGCCGGAATTTTACTTGAGGGCTTGGTCAAAGTCAGCGATCAAGTCAGCGGCGTCTTCCAAACCCACCGAGACGCGAATCAGGCTGTCGGCAATGCCCATGGCACGGCGGGTTTCGGGGCCCGCTTCCCAGAAAATGGTGTGGGCCACTGGAATGATGAGGCTACGGGTGTCGGCCAAGCCCGTGGCTTTGAGGGGCAATTGGAGTCGGTTGCAAACGGGCAGGCATTGCTGAGCGTCTTTGAGCTCGAAAGACATCAACCAAGAACTGCCCTTGAACCATTTTTTGGCGATGGCGTGTTGAGGATGCGAGGACAAACCGGGGTAATGCACCTTGGCAACCGCCGGGTGTTGCTGCAAAAATTCAGCCAAGGCCAGCGCGGTGGCGCTGGTGCGCGCCATTCGCAGAGCCAAGGTTTCAGCGCCCACGGCAATTTGGTGGGCGGCCCCCGACGACAAGGTGCCCCCCATGTCGCGAAGCCCTTTTTTGCGCAATTGTTGCAAGCCCCAGCCTTTGGCGTCGCCCTTGCGGTAGGCCGAAAAAATATTGGGGTATTGGGACCAATCAAAGCGGCCCGTGTCGGTGACCACGCCGCCCAAAGCGTCGCCATGGCCGCCGATGATTTTGCTCAAAGAATGCACCACCAAGCCAGCGCCCACTTGCGCGGGCAAGAAGCCGAAAGGCGACAACACCGTGTTGTCGACCACGTACAAAAGGCCTTTTTCTTGGCACAAGGCACCAATGGCTTCCAAATCGGGGATTTGAGTCCCCGGATTCGCCAAGGTTTCGACGAATACCATGCGGGTGTGGGGTCGGATGGCTTGGGCGACGGCCTCGGCTTTGGTGACGTCCACCATCGAGACCTCGACCCCCAAGTCGGCCAAGGTCAACAAAAAACTGTTGGTGTTGCCAAACACAAACTGACTGGCCACCAGATGGTCGCCGGCTTTCAGCAAGGTTAGAAAGAGGGCGCAGATGCCGGCCATGCCCGTGGCAAAGCAGATCGAGCCAACGCCCCGCTCCATTTGACTGAGTTTGGACTCCAGCGCCGCCGTGGTCGGCGTGCCTTGGCGAGCGTAATTAAAGGTGCCTTTGAGGGTGCCTTGGAACGCGCCGATCAGGTCTTCCACCCGCTCGTAGCCATACTGGACGGACGTGTGGATGGGGGCGTGAACGGCACCCCATTCGGCCCCGCCGCGCCGGTCAGCGTGGACGATTTGGGTGCTGAAACCCTCAGGACGGGGAGATTTTTCACTGGCGGACATATCAAAATTCAGGGGCAATCAATTCGGCGTAATCGTACAACGCGCCCAAAATGGCTTCCCCGCGTTCGTTGCCTTCTTCACCAAATTGTTCAGTCAGGTGGTCGATTTGGGCAAAAAAGGCGTCCAATTGGCGCGCGCCCCCCTCACCTTCAAACAACCTGGCGGCACGGTGCGCCTCCCAGCGCTCGGCCTCCTCGGGAAGCAAAGTGTCTGGAAAATTGCGGGCACGGTAGCGAAACACCATTTCCGGCAACCTCGGGTCCTCAAATCCACTGCGATCCAACGCCAATTCTTCGGGTGTGAGGCCGCGCAAATGGTTAAGACGACGGCGGTCAGCGGGGTCTAAAAAGCCAGCATAAAGCGTTTCATCGACATCAAGTTCCTGGGTGTTCGCGCCACCGACGGGGTCTCTGCCATAGAGGGCTCGCCACAAAGGGCTCAAATCCGGCAACAGCTGGGCAGAAGCCGCAAAAGCCTGGCCTTGGGCCACGTTCAAGCCCCAACGCGCTGCCATTTCAGGCCGCAAGGTTTTGAGGTTCCCCACCACCATGGGCGACTTGTTCAGCGCCACCGTGACCAAGGGCAAGCGGGTCATGCCCTCGGGCAACTCCGATTGGCGCGTGAACAGGCGCTGCTTGGCGGTCTCGATGTCGAGCGTCGCCAATTCAGCGGGGTCATGGGCCAGGTCCCAACAGATCACTTCATTTTTATTCGATGGGTGCGTTGCCAAGGGTTGCAACAGGGAGAGGCAGCCGCGAGAAGCCGGCGTGGTGCCTGAAATGTGCAAAAACGGCTTGGCTTCAGACAAGGCCGTGGGCAGGCCCAATTCTTGGGCCACACGGTCTTTTTTGTGCAAGCTGAAGGCAAAGTCAAAAAGACGCGGTTGGTGTTGTTTGATGAGGCGCGCCAAAGCAATGGTGGCGCGCACATCGCTCAAGGCGTCGTGGGCGGCGTCGTGTTGCAACGCATTGGCTCGGGTCAGGTGCTCCAACTTGAAGCTGGGCGAGCCATCGGCCTTGGTCGGCCACTGAATGCCCTCTGGGCGCAAGGCGTACGTCATGCGAACCACGTCCATCAAGTCCCAACGACCACAGTCGTTTTGCCACTCACGGGCATACGGGTCGATGAGGTTGCGCCAGAATAAAAAGCGCGTGACCTCGTCGTCAAAACGAATGGTGTTGTAACCCACGCCGACCGTGCCGGGGACTGAAAACGCCGCTTCAATGCGCGCAGCAAATTCAAACTCGGGCAAGCCTTTTTGCAGGCATTCTTGCGGCGTGATGCCCGTGATAAGACAGGCCTCTGGGTTGGGCAAGTAATCGTTGGCCGGCTGACAATAAATCATCAGCGGCTCACCGATTTCATTCAGATCCGCATCGGTGCGGAGGGCGGCGAATTGAGCCGGCCGGTCACGTCGCGGCTCAACGCCAAAGGTTTCGTAGTCGTGCCAAAGAAAGGTGTGCAAACAAGGCTTTCAAGAGACTTTCAACACACCTCAATCAGCGGTGGCTTCACTCGATTCACTGGATTCGGCCTTGGCGCCTCGCTCGCCGCGTTCTCGCTTGGGCAAGGGCTGAATGTCCAGTTTGACCTCGGGTTTGTCGGGGTTGGTTTCATCCCAATCCACGGTCAAACGCCCGCCGTCCACCAAGCGACCGAACAGCAACTCGTCGGCCAAGGCGCGGCGAATCGTGTCTTGAATCAAGCGCTGCATCGGCCGCGCGCCCATCAGCGGGTCGAACCCCTTCTTGGCCAGATAGGCCCGCAAGTTGTCGGTGAAGGTGACGTCGACTTTTTTCTCAGCCAACTGGGTTTCCAGTTGCAGCAAGAACTTGTCGACCACCCGCATGATGACCTGCTCATCCAAGGCTTTGAAGCTGACGATGGCGTCCAAACGGTTGCGGAATTCAGGGGTGAACAGGCGTTTGATGTCGGCCATTTCATCGCCCGATTCACGTGGATTCGTGAAACCAATGGTGGCCTTGTTCATGGTTTCAGCGCCCGCGTTGGTGGTCATGATGATGATCACGTTGCGGAAGTCGGCCTTGCGCCCGTTGTTGTCGGTCAAGGTGCCGTGGTCCATGACCTGCAACAGCACATTGAAGATGTCGGGGTGGGCTTTTTCGATTTCGTCGAGCAACAAAACCGCATGCGGTTTTTTGGTGACGGCCTCGGTCAGCAAGCCCCCTTGGTCAAAACCCACATAGCCGGGCGGCGCGCCAATCAAACGGCTGACGGCGTGGCGTTCCATGTACTCGGACATGTCAAAGCGCATCAACTCGATGCCCATGATGTAGGCGAGTTGCTTGGCGGCTTCGGTTTTGCCGACGCCTGTGGGGCCGCTGAACAAGAAGGCGCCGATGGGCTTGTCGCCCTTGCCAAGGCCGGAGCGCGCCATCTTGACAGAAGCAGCCAAGACTTCGAGGGCTTTGTCTTGGCCGAACACCACGCTCTTCAAGTCGCGTTCCAGGGTTTGCAATTTGCCGCGGTCGTCGTTGGACACATTGGCGGGCGGGATGCGGGCAATTTTGGCCACGATCTCTTCGATCTCGGTTTTGCCAATCGTCTTTTTGCGTTTAGACGGCGTCAAGATGCGTTGCGCCGCACCGGCCTCGTCGATGACGTCGATGGCCTTGTCGGGCAAATGGCGGTCGTTGATGTATTTCGCCGACAACTCGGCGGCCGCTTGCAACGCCGCTGCCGCGTATTTGACGCTGTGGTGCTCTTCAAAGCGCGATTTGAGACCCTTCAAAATGTCGATCGTTTGCTCGACCGAAGGCTCGTTCACATCGACCTTTTGGAAACGACGAGACAAGGCCGCGTCTTTCTCGAAAATGCCGCGGTATTCCGTGAAGGTCGTCGCACCAATGCATTTGAGTTGACCACTCGACAAGGCGGGTTTAAGCAAATTGGACGCATCCAGCGTGCCGCCTGAAGCCGCACCCGCACCAATCAAGGTGTGGATTTCGTCGATGAACAAAATGGCGTTGGGTTTTTCTTTGAGCGTCTTCAAAACGCCCTTCAGGCGTTGTTCAAAGTCACCGCGGTATTTGGTCCCGGCCAGCAAGGCGCCCATGTCGAGCGAATAAACAATGCCTTCGCTCAAAATTTCGGGCACATCGCCTTGGGTGATGCGCCAAGCCAAGCCCTCGGCGATGGCGGTTTTGCCCACGCCAGCCTCGCCCACCAGAAGCGGGTTGTTTTTGCGGCGGCGGCACAAAATTTGAATGACGCGCTCCACCTCATGTTCACGGCCAATCAAGGGGTCGATCTTGCCTTCCTTGGCCATTTGGTTCAGGTTCTGGGTGTACTGCTCGAGCGGCGAGGCTTTTTCATTGGCTTGTGCGCCTTCTTCAGGCTCGGCCTGACCCCCTTCGGGTTTGGCCGGCTCAGGCGGTTCGCCCTTTTTGATGCCGTGGGCCATGAAGTTCACCACGTCCAAGCGGGTCACGCCTTGTTGGTGCAGGTAGTAAACCGCGTGCGAGTCTTTCTCGCCAAAAATAGCGACCAAGACGTTCGAACCGTTCACTTCTTTTTTGCCGTTGCCGGTGCTTTGCACATGCATGATGGCGCGCTGAATGACGCGCTGAAAGCCCAAAGTGGGTTGGGTATCCACCTCGTCAATGCCAGCCACTTGCGGCGTGTTGTCTTTGATAAAAGTTGTCAAAGACTTGCGCAGGTCATCGATGTTGGCCGAGCAGGCGCGCAGCACTTCGGCGGCGCTGGGGTTGTCCAACAAGGCCAGCAACAAGTGCTCGACCGTGATGAACTCGTGGCGCTGTTGACGCGCCTCGACAAAGGCCATGTGTAGGCTAACTTCTAATTCTTGGGCAATCATGATTCTTTCCTTCTGCCTGGTTTCAGCCTATTTAGGGGCTAGTGTGTCACGATTCAATCGGCTCCGCCACGCATTGCAGGGGATGTCCTGATTTGCTGGCCGCATCCATGACCTGATCCACTTTGGTGGCCGCGACATCGCGGGAATAAACACCGCAGACGCCTCGACCATCGAGGTGAATTTTGAGCATGATTTGGGTCGCGGTTTCGCGGTCCTTGTTAAAAAATTCTTGAATGACCATCACGACAAACTCCATCGGCGTGTAGTCGTCATTCAGCATCAGCACTTGGTACATCTGAGGTGGCTTGGTCTTCTGGGGCACTCGCTCCAAAAGTACCGTGTCACCGTTGTCACGTTCGGGGGTCAAAGTCGGGGACTTGCCAGGGGGTTGCTTGGGTTTCGTAGCCATTGAAATCATTCTATAGGCGCTTGGCGGGTGTCGCAGAGTCAAAATGGCTAAATCCCTTTCTTGAGATCCCATTTGGTGTTCACTCTCTGAATTTCAAGGGCCGTCGTAAACGACTTTCGCCTGCCCTTGGTGCGCCTGTGCCATCCAAGCCGCCAGAGCCGCATCGCTGGGGAAACACCGGAATTCTTCGCCCAGCTGCAAAGCGACTTGCGCCTGTTCCAACTGGACGGCCAATCGGACGTCCAAACCTTGTGAGATGGCTTGTGACATTGCCCCTTGTGGGGTTTCTTCGATTTTGGGTGGAAAGGCCTGCAACAAACTGGCCACTTGCGGCGCCCGGTGGTCGGTGCCATCCAGCGCCACTTGCACCTGTAAATACCGACCAAAACGGCAACGCGCCGCGGGCAAATCCCAAGCCTGCACCAAGCCTAAGCGCAAATCACCGCTGCGGCGGTCGACCTGGCATTTGGCGCTGACCACCAGGACGGCGTCGTCTTTTAATGCATTTTTATGGCTGTTGATCAACGCCTCATCCGCGGTCATTTCGACCGACGCGGTTTTGTCGTCCAGCTTAAAAATCGCCAATTTGCCGCGTTGGGTGTTGATGACCCGGTAATCACTCACCACGCCGGCGAGCAGCAAGGGGTCGCGGCTGTCGGTAATGGAGGCCAAATCGCGGCGCACAAATTGGCGCACCTCGCGGGACACTTCATCAAACAAATGACCAGTCAGATAAAAGCCCACCGCTGATTTCTCAAAAACCAATTGTTCGCGAACGCCCCAAGGAGGCACCTGGACCCAGTCGGGCTCTTGGGTGCTGGCGCCTTGGGCATCGTCGCCCATCATGTCGAACAGCCCCCCCTGATCGGCGTTGTTGGCACTGGCCAGGGCGAATTCAAAGGCCCGGTCAAGGGTCGCCACCAACACGGCGCGGTTGGCGTGCAAGGCATCAAATGCCCCCGCTTTGATCAGCGCTTCAACGGTGCGTTTGTTGATGCGGCTGCGCTCGACGCGGAGACAGAAGTCAAACAAACTCTTGAAAGGTCCGCCGGCCTCGCGCGCGGCCACCACGGCTTCAATGGCCGCTTGACCCGTCCCTTTGATGGCCCCTAAGCCATATCTGATGACTTGGTCAGAAACCGGTTCAAACCGATAAACCCCGCGGTTCACATCGGGCGGCTCAAAACGCAGGCCCATCTTGACGGCGTCCTCGTACAACACCTTGAGCTTGTCGGTGTCGTCCATTTCCACCGTCATGTTGGCGCAAAAGAACTCGGCCGTGTAGTGCACCTTGAGCCAAGCGGTGTGGTAGGCCAATAAAGAGTAGGCGGCCGCGTGCGATTTGTTGAATCCATAGCCGGCGAATTTCTCCATCAAGTCGAAAACTTCGTCGGCCTTTTGTTCATTCAGGCCATTTTTAGCCGCGCCTTCCCGAAAGATTTGGCGGTGCTCGGCCATTTCCTCGGCCTTCTTTTTACCCATCGCTCGGCGCAACAAATCAGCGCCACCGAGGCTGTAACCGCCCAGCACCTGCGCGGTTTGCATCACCTGCTCTTGGTAGACCATGATGCCGTAGGTTTCAGACAACACCGACTCCACGAGGGGGTGGGGATAGAGCACCTCTTCGCGGCCGTGCTTGCGTGCGACAAAGCTCGGAATCAGGTCCATTGGGCCGGGTCGGTACAAGGCATTCAGGGCAATCAGGTCTTCCAAGCGCGTGGGCTTGGCGTCTTTCAACATGCCCTGCATCCCGCGGCTTTCAAACTGGAAAACGGCCTCGGTTTTGCCTTCTTGAAACAATCGGTAGGTCGGCGCGTCGTCGAGCGGCAGGGTTTCAAAATTGAAGTTTTCTTGACCCGCGTGGCGCTGAACAATGAAGCCCCGCGCCAGCTCCAAAATGGTCAAGGTGGCCAAACCCAGAAAGTCGAACTTCACCAAGCCGATGGCTTCCACGTCGTCTTTGTCGTATTGGCTCACCGCCGACTCGCTGCCGGGCTGTTGGTAGAGCGGGCAAAAATCGGTCAACTTGCCGGGCGCGATCAAAACGCCGCCCGCGTGCATGCCAATGTTGCGGGTCATGCCTTCCAATTTTTGCGCCAACTCAATCAGGGTTTTGACGTCTTCTTCTTTCTGAATGCGCTCGGCCAGCACCGGTTCCATGGCGATGGCGTAGTTGTTTTTGTCGCCGTCTTTTTTGACGTCGGGCGGGTATTGCAAGGTGACTGACATCCCGGGTTTATTGGGGATGAGCTTGGAGATGCCATCGCAAAAGGTGTAGCTCAAGTCGAGCACACGGCCAACGTCGCGTATGGCGGCTCGCGCCGCCATGGTGCCGAAGGTGGCAATCTGACTGACCGCGTTTTTACCGTATTTGTCTTTGACGTAATCGATGACGCGGTCGCGGTTGCCTTGGCAAAAGTCAATATCAAAGTCGGGCATGGAGACCCGCTCCGGGTTCAAAAACCGCTCGAACAGCAAGTTGTATTGAAGGGGATCCAAGTCGGTGATTTTGAGGGCGTAAGCCACCAAAGAGCCGGCGCCAGAACCCCGCCCGGGCCCCACCGGGCAACCATGGGTTTTGGCCCACTGAATGAAGTCACCCACAATCAAAAAATAGCCAGGAAAACCCATCTTCACGATGGTGTTCAGCTCAAATTCCAAGCGCTCAACATAGCGCGGTTTTTGGGCCTCGCGCACTGAGGCATCGGGATACAGCAAGGCCAACCGCTCGTCCAACCCTTGGTGCGAGGCGAACCGAAAGTAGTCCTCGATGGGCATGCCATTTGGCGTGGGGAAATCAGGCAGTTGGGGTTTGCCGAGCGTCAAAGACAGGCTGCAGCGGCGGGCAATTTCAAGTGTGTTGTCGACCGCCGAGGGCAGGTCGGCAAATAAGGCCTGCATCTGCGAGGCGCTCTTGAAATACTGCTCGCGGGTGAACTTGCGCGGACGTCGGGGGTTGCTGAGAATTTCACCCTCAGAGATGCAGATGCGCGCCTCATGGGCCTCGTAATCGTCGGGCTCGGTGAACTGGACGGGATGCGTGGCCACCAACGGCAACTTCAAACGTGCCGCCAATTTGACGCTGGCGCGAACCAGCGATTCGTCGTCGGGGCGGCCTGCGCGCTGCACTTCCAAATAAAAGCGGTGCGGAAACAAGGCCGCCAATGTCAAAGCCAGTTCTGAAGCGCCCACCAAGTCTTCGCGCAACAAAGCCTGGCCGATGGCGCCGGTGTTGGCGCCCGAGAGGCAAATGAGTCCTTCGCCCAATTCATTCAGCCATTCCAGTCTGCAAACGGCTTGGGTGTTGGAGGCGCTCTGGGTCCAGGCCCGCGCCAACAATTCGCAGAGGTTGAGATAGCCTTGGTGGTTTTGAACCAAGAGCAAAAGTCGTCCGTTGGGAAATTGCACATCAGCCCCAATCAGGGGCTTGAGGCCTTTGCCACGGGATTCTTTGTAATGCTTGACGGCCCCAAACAAGTTATTCAGGTCGGTGATGGCCAAGGCGGGTTGACCGTCTTGGGCGGCCCGCTTGACGACATCGTCAATGCGGTTGGTGCCGTCCACCACCGAGAACTCAGAATGCAGGCGAAGATGGACAAAGGGGGATGCTGACATCTCACCATTGTAGGGAGGCTTACTTGTTAAAACGGCCTGTGACCTCGGCCACGCGAGCGCCATATTGCTTGGCGGTTTCTAAGTCACCAGGCAGCATTTCGTCGGCCGAAGCGTCGGAAGGGGTGGTGGCCATGGCGCCTGCTGAAGAGCCGACGTAGTTAAGGTCATTGCGCTGCGCCGATTTGGCGTTGCTGGGCATCATGCCGGTGCTGACCCAAACGCCGCCGTGTTGCATGGCCAACGTCATGAAATAGTGCAAGGTGGAGTGCTTGTCACCGTTCATGGTGGCGCTGTTGGTGAAGCCACCGAAGACCTTGTTTTTCCAAGCTTGGGTGAACCAGGCTTTGGAAGAAGCATCCGCAAATTTCTTGAATTGCCAAGTGGCCATGCCCATGTAAGTGGGTGAGCCAAAAATGATCGCGTCCGCGGCGTTCAGCGTGGCCCAGTCGGCGTCGCTCAAGTTGCCGTCGGCGTCGATGGCGACCAATTGGGCACCCGCCCCCTCGGCGACGGATTGCGCCATGCGTTGGGTGTGGCCATAGCCAGAGTGATAAACCACTGCGATTTTGCTCATGAAAATACTCCTGTTGAGTTGTTAAAGGGGAACTTAATTCAGCGAACGTTTTAGGGATTAGTGGGCCGGTTTCAAGCGGCCAAATCAAAGACCAGCACTTCGGCGTCTAGGCCCTGGCCGAATTGCAATTCGGTCTCTTGCGCCACACGCAAAGCGTCCCCGCCTGACAATTTTTGACCGTTCACCGTCAATTCGCCGCGAATCAAATGCACATAGGCCAAGCGGCCGGGGGCCAAGCCCAATTGGGCGGATTCGGCGCCATCAAAAAGGCCCGCATAAAGCTGGGCATCGGCAGAAATCGTCACCGCGTTGCGACTTTGCGCTGGCGTCAAACCGGCCGTGAAAGTGGCAGGCGCAGCGACCAAGGCCAAATGACCGCGTTTGTCGGAAGGCACCACGGTTTTTTGCTCATAGCTGGGGGGGATGCCCGTGACGTTGGGCTCAATCCAAATTTGCAAAAAATGCGTGGTGTCGTTGGGGGCGTGGTTGAACTCGCTGTGCATCACACCGCGCCCAGCGCTCATGCGCTGCACGTCGCCAGGCGGGATGCCTTTGACGTTGCCCATGCTGTCTTTGTGCGCCAAATTGCCAGACAACACGTAGCTGATGATTTCCATGTCCCGGTGCCCATGGGTTCCGAAGCCGGAGCCGGGGGCGATGCGGTCTTCGTTGATAACGCGCAAATTGCCCCAGCCCATGTGCGCGGGGTCGTGGTATCCGGCAAATGAAAAGCTGTGAAACGAACGCAGCCACCCGTGATCGGCATAACCCCGTTCTTGCGAAGGACGCAAACTCAACATACAAAAGCCTCCCAATGAATCCTGATCTTGGGTTCACTATAGGCGGCCTTGTGAGGGGGCATGACGCACTGGCTTCACGGCATCGTTCAACTTTTTTGAATATGATCCTGCCCATGACCTCCGCACGCGACGTTTTAACCCCTGATGCCTTGGCGATGCTGCAAGAAGTGGCCCGCTCAGGCAGTTTTGCCGCTGCAGCCCGCCAGTTGGGCTTGGTGCCCAGCGCCCTGACCTACCGCGTTCGGCAAATCGAAGACGCCTTGGATGTCTTGCTGTTTGACCGCAGCAGTCGCCAAGCCAAGATGACCGAGGCCGGCAAAGAGCTCATGCGCGAAGGTGCCCGTTTGTTGAGCGAGATTGACGCCGTGGCCAACCGCGTTCGACGCGTCGCCACGGGCTGGGAAGCCCAATTGACCATTGCCGCCGACGGCGTGATTTCACGGGCCACTTTGTTTGAACTGGCCGAGGCTTTTTTTGCCCTCAATCCCCCCACCCGCCTCAAAATTCGCGATGAGATTTTGAGTGGGACCTTGCAGGCCTTGGCTTCGGGACAAGCCGACTTGGCGATTGGCGTTCTCGAGGACTCGGCACAAAACCTGACGATTTCAGATTTGCAAATGCAGCCATTGGCTCAGATCGAATTTGTCTTTGCGGTGGCCCCGAGCCATCCATTGGCGGCCATGAAGCAAGCCTTGAGCGACCCCGTCATCCGTCAACATCGGGCCATCGCCGTGGCCGATACGGGCGTGCCGGGCAAGGGGTTGACGCGTAACTTGTTGTCGGGCCAAGAGGTCTTCACCGTGCCGACCATTCAGGCCAAGATCGACGCCCAAGTGCGCGGATTGGGTTGTGGTTTTGTGCCCGAGCCCGCCGTGCGCGCTCACCTCGCAGCAGGTCGGCTGATTCAAAAAACCTTGGAGCGCCCCATCCAAGCCGCGCGCGGCGCTTACGCTTGGCGCTCACATCCGCAGCAAGGCCCAGGACGGGCTTTGCAATGGTGGTTGGACCAATTGGCCTCCCCCGTGACCCGCCAAGCCTTGGCTGAAAATTTTGATGGTTAAGCCTGAAAGTTCAAATTACCGAGGCCGATTTGCCCCTTCGCCCACCGGCCCCTTGCATGCAGGCTCTTTGGTGGCGGCATTGGCCAGTTGGCTCGATGCGAAAGCCCACCAAGGTGAGTGGCTGGTTCGCATTGAAGACATCGACGCCCCCCGCTGTGCGGTCGGCGCTGACGGGTGGATTCTGAAACAGCTGGCCGACTGTGGCCTGCATCCCGATCGCCCGCCCGTCTGGCAGTCGCAAAGAAGCGCGCTTTACTCGAGCGCATTGGAGCAACTGCAAAAAACAGGCGTGTCCTATGCCTGCTCATGCACCCGCAAACAAATCACGGACACGCTGAATGCGCAAGGGGTGCCCCCATCTCGCCACCACATCGCGGTATACCCCGGCACCTGCAGGCCGAAACCGCCCCTTGAGCGGCGTGAAAGGCCTGTGGCTTGGCGCTTCCAGACGCCACAAAACGCCCAGTTTGATTGGCAAGACCGCCGGCTCGGGCCGCAACAACAGGTCGTCGCCACCGAAGTGGGTGACTTTGTCTTGAAACGCGCCGACGGCCTTTGGGCTTACCAATTGGCGGTCGTGGTGGACGACGCCGAGCAAGGCATCACCGATGTGGTGCGCGGAGAAGATCTGGCCGACAACACCGCCCGCCAAATTGCTTTGCAGCAAGCCCTCAAGCTGCCCACGCCGCGTTACTTGCACCTGCCCCTGGTCCGGGATGCCAGCGGCGAGAAACTCTCGAAACAGCATGGGGCCATGGCCGTGCAGACGGACACGCCCGCCCAAGCACTTGAGGCGTTGCAATCAGCGGCAGCGCGACTGGGTTTGAGCAGCGCCGTGGGTCGAGGCGACACCACAAGCCTGGCCGAGGCGCTGCATGGCTGGTGTCAAGAATGGCAGGAGAAGTGGCAGGCGATCATTGAGCGTCCCCATTAAAAGGGAGCTGCTGAGTCGAGGTTCATCGGGGGTGGGTTCTGAAGGTGGTTTCGGAGGGTGAAATTGGATCAGGTTCCAGCTTCTAAAATCGCGTCATGACCGAAGCGCCCTCCACACCCGTCTCACCTGAAACCCCAGAATCCTCAGAAGCCTTCGAGCCCACCTCGCTTCCTGACATTCCCTTTCGCCGCACCATCAAAAGTTTTGTCAAACGCGCTGGCCGCACCACCCTCGGTCAAGCCAAGGCTTTCGAGCTCTATAGCCCGCAGTTTGTTTTGCCTTACCAAACACAGCCGCTCGACTTTCAAGCCACCTTTGGCCGCTCAGCCCCGCTGGTCTTGGAAATTGGCTTTGGCATGGGGGACGCCACGGCCCACATTGCAGGGCTGTTGCCGAACACCGATTTCATTGGCTGCGAAGTCCATGAACCGGGCGTCGGGGCGTTGCTGAAGTTGATCGGTGAGCGCTCACTGAGCAACTTGCGCATCTTGCAGCACGACGCCGTGGAAGTGATTGACCACATGTTGCCCGAAAACAGTTTGGACGGCGTTCACATCTTTTTCCCAGACCCTTGGCACAAAACCCGCCACAACAAACGCCGACTGATCCAGTCGCCTTTGGTGGCCAAATTAGCGGCTCGCTTGAAACCCGGTGGCTATCTGCATTGCGCCACGGACTGGGCGCCATATGCCCAGCAAATTTTGCAGGTCTTGCGTGCTGAACCCAAGCTCAAAAACAGCCAAAGCGAAACGCTCGAGACGCTTGAGAAGCCTGAGTCGGCTGTGGGTCTTGGCGGCTTTGCGCCCAAACCGGATTACCGCCCTTTGACCAAGTTCGAAAAACGCGGCCTGCGTTTGGGCCATGGGGTGTGGGACTTGGTGTTCATCCGAACTTAACAAACCGGCCGTTTTGAGGCAAGATGGTTTGATTGAAAATTCAAAACCAGCAAACCCATCAAAACCAGGAGACACCCCATGCACAACCTCAGCAGCCTCAAGGACAAAGTCACCCCCGAAGAATGGCAACTGCGCGTTGACCTGGCCGCTTGCTACCGTTTGGTGGCCGCCTACGGTTGGAGCGACCTGATCTACACGCACATCAGCGCCAAACTGCCCGAGTCGGTCAGTGGCCCTGAGCCTCAGTTCCTGATCAACCCTTATGGCCTGATGTTTGATGAAATCACAGCCTCCAGTTTGGTCAAGGTCGACATGCACTGCAACAAGGTCATCGACAGCCCCTACCCCGTCAACCCCGCTGGATTCGTGATCCACAGCGCCGTGCATGAAGTGCGTCACGACGCCACCTGTGTCCTGCACACCCACACCCGAGCCGGTGTCGGCGTGAGTGCTCAAAAGAACGGCCTCTTGCCCATCAGCCAGCAATCCACCTTGGTGCTGGGCTCCTTGGCTTATCACAATTACGAAGGCATTGCGATCCGTGACGACGAGAAAGCCCGTTTACAAGCCAACTTGGGCCATGCCAACTTCTTGATGCTGCGCAACCATGGCTTGCTGACCGTCGGCAAAACGGTGGCCGATGCCTTCTTGGCCATGTACATCTTCGAGAGCGCCTGCAAAATTCAAGTCGATGCACTCGCCGGTGGCCAAGACTTGACGCAAGTGGACCCGCGCATCATCGATGGTGTGGCCCACGCCATGAAAGTGCAGTCCAACGGCCAAGGGGGCCTGTTCGCCTGGCCTGCCCTGCTGCGCAAGGCCGACCGTTTGGACCCGTCTTACAAAGACTAAATCAGCCGCCAAGCTGGGCTTGCACCCAGCCAGGCACCGAGGCCAAGGCCTGGTTCAGGCCCGAGGGATCGGTGCCCCCAGCCATGGCCAAGTCGGGTTTGCCGCCGCCTTTGCCGCCCACTTGGCTGGCGACGAAGTTCACCAAGTCGCCGGCTTTCAATTTGCCAATCGTGTCGGCGGTCACGCCAGCGGCCAACTGCACTTTGCCGCCGTCCACCGCCGCCAACACGATGGCGGCGGTTTTGAGCTTGTCTTTCAGCTTGTCCAGGGTGTCGCGCAGGGTTTTGGCGTCGGCCCCTTCGAGCAAGGCAGCCAAGACCTTCACGCCCTGAAGTTCCACCGCTTGTCCCATCAACTCGTCCCCTTGGGAAGAAGCCAACTTGCCCTTCAAAGCGGTCACTTCTTTTTCAAGTGATTTAACTTGCTCCAACACCTGGGTCAAACGACTTTGCAATTCGGCTGGAGGTGATTTCAGAGTACCAGCCGCCTGTTGGACGGTGGCTTCCAAGCTCTGCAAATAGGTGAGCGCGTTGACGCCCGTGACCGCTTCAATGCGACGGACACCTGCGGCCACGCCGCCTTCGCCCACCACTTTGAACAGACCAATGTCGCCGGTGCGCTGCACATGGGTGCCCCCACACAACTCACGGCTGCTGCCGATGTCGAGCACGCGTACCGTTTCGCCGTACTTCTCGCCAAACAACATCATGGCGCCTGTTTTTTGGGCCGATTCAATGTCCATCACTCGGGCTTGGGTCGCCGGGTTGGCCAAAATTTCAGCATTCACACGGGCTTCAATCTCCCGAATTTGCGCGACGGTCACCGGGGCGTTGTGGGCGAAGTCAAAGCGGGTGCGTTCGGCATTCACCAAGGAGCCTTTTTGTTGCACGTGGTCGCCGAGCACTTCGCGCAAAGCCTTGTGCAAAAGGTGGGTCGCTGAGTGGTTGCGCATCGTGGCAGCGCGAACGGGGGTGTTGACGGCAGCGGTCACGGCGTCGCCCAGCTTGAGCGAACCCGCCTGCATCGTGCCGTGGTGGCCAAAGACATCGGCTTTGATCTTCAAGGTGTCGCCCACCTCAAAGGCCGCTGTCCCAGACCGAATCACGCCCTCGTCCCCCACTTGCCCGCCGCTCTCGGCATAGAAAGGCGTGGTGTCCAAGACGACGATGCCGGTTTGTCCTGCTTTCAGTTCCGTGACTGGCGTCCCGTCAAGGTAGAGCGCCACGATCTTGGCAGGGGCTTCGAGTTGTTCGTAACCCACAAAGGTGTTGCCAGCGCCGGTGTAATCCAGCGCGCGGTCCATCTTGAACTTGCCGGCGGCGCGGGCCTGGGCTTTTTGCTTGTCCATGGCCAGCTTGAAGCCGTCTTCATCCACTTCAACGTCGCGCTCGCGGCAAACGTCGGCTGACAAATCCAGCGGAAAACCATAGGTGTCGTGCAGCTTGAAGGCGACTTCGCCAGGCAGTGTCTTGGCACCGTCGGCCAAGGCCGCATCCAAGATTTCCATGCCATTCGCCAAGGTCTCAAAGAAGCGCTCTTCTTCGGCCTTCAGGACGTCGGTGATGCGCTTTTCGTCTTCGCGCAACTTGGGGTAGGCATCGCCCATCAAGGCCACGAGGTCTTTCACCAGTTTGTGGAAAAACGGCGTTTTTTGGCCCAGCTTATAACCGTGGCGAATGGCGCGACGCACGATGCGACGCTGCACATAGCCGCGACCTTCGTTGGAAGGAATCACGCCGTCACTCACCAAAAAGGCCGTCGCGCGGATGTGGTCGGCAATCACACGCAGGCTTTTGTGACCCAGGTCTTTCTCCCCGGTTTCGCGGGCAGCCGCTTGGATCAGGTTGTCGAACAGGTCAATTTCGTAGTTGCTGTGAACGTGCTGCAAGATCGCCGCCAACCGCTCCAGGCCCATGCCGGTGTCAACGCAAGGCGCGGGCAGCGGTTTGACCGAGCCATCGGTTTGCATGTCGAACTGCATGAAGACGTTGTTCCAGATTTCAATGTAGCGGTCGCCGTCGGCGTCGGGGCTGCCGGGCGGGCCGCCAGCGACTTCCGGTCCGTGGTCAAAGAAGATCTCGGAACACGGGCCACAGGGCCCCGTGTCGGCCATCATCCAGAAGTTATCCGAGGCGTATTTCGCGCCCTTGTTGTCGCCAATCCGCACCACGCGTTCGGGCGGCAAGCCGATTTCTTTCGTCCAGATGTCGTAGGCCTCGTCGTCATCAATGTAGACGGTGGCCCACAATTTTTCGGCGGGCAATTGGTAAACCTCGGTCAGCAGTTCCCAAGCCCATTTCAGCGAGTCGCGCTTGAAATAGTCGCCAAAGCTCCAGTTGCCCAGCATTTCAAAAAAGGTGTGGTGGCGCGCGGTGTAGCCGACGTTCTCCAAATCGTTGTGCTTGCCGCCCGCTCTCAGACAGGCTTGGACAGAGGTGGCGCGCACGTAGGGGCGCTTGTCAGTGCCCAAAAAGACGTCCTTGAACTGGACCATGCCGGAGTTGGTGAACATCAAGGTGGGGTCATTCACCGGCACCAAAGAGCTTGAAGGGACGATGGTGTGCCCCTTGTCGGCAAAGAAGTTCAAAAAGGTTTGACGAATGTCGGCAACGGACGTGACAGGTTTTGGGGTTTGAGTCATGCTTCAATTATAGTTTTCCGCTCTCAGCGCCTCAGCCTTCTTCGCTTCCAAACCTTCTTCCTAACTTTCTTCCTTCCCTTCTTACTACCCTTCTTCCTACTTCAAGGACTGCCATGTCGAATGCCCCCGCCAATGATCCTGGGATTGCCCCTGCGAATGCCACACAAATGGCCGCTTCCCCTCTGGCCGCTCTGAACGACCCCAGCCTGCTCAAAACCGATGCCTTGATCAACGGCGTGTGGGTGACTGGCACCCGCCGCTTTGACGTGTTCGACCCCGCCACCGGCCAAAAACTCGCCGATGTGGCCAATTTAGGCCCCGCCGAAGCCGAGCAAGCCATCTTGGCGGCCGACGCGGCCTGGCCCGCTTGGCGCTCGATGACCGCCAAACAACGCCACGCCATTTTGCTGAAATGGTTCCAACTGCTGATGCAACACCAAGAGGACCTGGCCCGCATCATGACCGCCGAGCAAGGCAAGCCCTTTGCCGAGGCCAAGGGCGAGGTCGCCTACGCAGCCAGTTTTGTGGAATGGTTTGCCGAAGAAGCCAAACGCGTCAACGGTGAAACCTTGCCCCAATTCGACAACAACCGCCGCTTGATGGTCTTGAAGCAGCCGATTGGCGTTTGCGCCGCCATCACGCCGTGGAACTTCCCGCTCGCCATGATTACCCGCAAAGTAGCGCCCGCCTTGGCGGCCGGTTGCCCGGTCATCATCAAGCCCGCGGAACTCACGCCGCTGACGGCGCTGGCCGCCGCTGAACTGGCGCTGCGCGCAGGTCTGCCCGCAGGCGTTTTGAACCTGCTCAGCGCCGACAGCGACAACAGCATTGCCATTGGCAAAGTGCTCTGTGCCAGCGACACCGTGCGCCACATCAGCTTCACGGGCAGCACGGAAGTGGGCCGCATATTGATGGCCCAAAGCGCGCCGACGGTGAAAAAAATGTCGTTGGAACTCGGGGGCAATGCGCCGTTCATTGTGTTTGATGACGCGGACCTCGACAGCGCCGTTGAAGGGGCCCTCGCCAGCAAATACCGCAACGCCGGCCAAACCTGCGTGTGTGCCAACCGGCTCTATGTTCAAGCGGGGGTTTACGACGCCTTTGTCGAAAAGTTTGCGGCCAAGGTGCGCACCTTGAAGGTCGGCAATGGCTTTGAAGCAGGCGTGACCCAAGGCCCTTTGATCGAGCCTGCCGCGGTGCAAAAAGTGGAGCGGCACATCGCCGATGCGGTGGCCAAAGGCGCTCGGGTGGTGGTCGGTGGCAGCCAAGCGCAAACCCAGCAAAGCGGCCAATTCATGGCCCCCACGGTGCTGGCTGATGCCACCGCCGACATGTTGTGCGCCCGCGAAGAAACCTTCGGCCCCCTGGCGCCCATTTTCAAGTTCAACACCGAACAAGAGGCCATCGACGCGGCCAACCACACCGAGTTCGGTTTGGCATCCTACTTTTACAGCCGCGATGTGGGGCGCATTTTCCGGGTTGCCGAGGCCTTGGAATACGGCATGGTCGGCATCAACGCCGGCGTCATTGCCACAGAGCACGTGCCCTTTGGGGGCGTCAAACAATCGGGCTTGGGACGTGAAGGTTCCCACCATGGCATCGACGATTACGTCGAGCTCAAATACCTTTGCCTGGGCGATATTTTGAAGGCCTAAGGCCGCTAACCGGAAGCTTAATTGCTGCCCTCGCGCCGCACCTTGGTCTGCAGATCTGCATGCAGGTCTTTGTTGGTGTGAACCGGGGGCTGTACTTCTTCCGGCACGTCGACGGTTTCAGGCAAAACGCCAGCCACCTGGGGCGCAGTGTCTTTCACAAATACAGGTTTTGTTTCAGGTTCTGACTCAGGGTGCGGTTCATGGGCAGCCTCCGTGTCTGCAGTCGTCTCGACGGGTGCCGGCTCGGTGAATATAACGGGTGTGGAGGCGGGTGCGGTGTCGTGAACAGCCGGGCGTGCCAGTGGGGTCACATCGGGCAAGGCCTCGATCACCTCTTCCAGCTCGGCGACGACGTTAACGGCCAGCACTTTTGCTGAATCAATTCGGTCCGTGATGGCTTTAAGGGATTGGTTGGTGGCGCGAAGTTTGGCCAACCGTGCTTGTAGATCGCTCATTTTTCTTCTTTCAACTCAACCAAACCCCTTCGACGAGGGGGTCTAACCCATTTCAATCAAACTTCAAGACCACGCCGCCTTGAACCACGTTGGCTTTTTCATCGCGCAATTTACCCACCCCCGTGAAGCGGGTGGCTTCAACCTTGGCATCGGCCCAAGCGGTCAAGGGATAAGCCGCTTCTGCGCCCAAGACCCAGCCATTGCCATTTTTGTCGGCTTCAACGGCGTGGGCAAAACCAGCCACACCACCGACTTCTAAATGGCCGATGGTGAAGAGTTCTTTCACCAATTTCAGCGAGGTCACGTTGCTCCCCAGATCACCGTGACGGCCATTGGCATATTCCAAAACCACTTTGGCGCCCGTGTGCTGGATCGGCTTGGCGACTGAAATGGCAAAGAAATTTTGATGAGAACCGGAATCAACCCCGCCTTCGAGGCCCAACTCCAAAGTCGGCTCATGGCCGCCGTGTTCGGCATGGCCAGCGCTGCCTGATTCATGGGCCCAAGACGCTGTGCTGAAGCTTAAAAATGCGGCAGTGATCCAACCCAAGGTGATCGATTTCGTCATGACAGCTAACCTCTAACAACTAGTTACGACTGTATCAGGAATCGACTGGAAACTGCTTTTCTTGAGAACGATCTCGAATTTGGGTGGGATCTCTGAGGCTTCAAACCAAGGCCTCAATGGACCGTTTTTTTCTGGCCGTCGCGGTAAACGGACAAGGTCGTGGCCGGGTTTTTGAGTTCGCCGTTGGGTTCAAACGCGATGTTGGCGGTTAGACCTTTGTATTGGGTTTTGCCAATGAAAGGGATATAAACCTTGGGGTCAACCGAATTGGCTCGCTTCATGGCGTCGACCAAAACAAAGGTGGCGTCGTAGGTATATGGGCTGTAGATCTGGAACTGATTCGGGTACTTGGCATCGTAGCGTTTTCGCCAAGCCTCAAAACCCGACATTTTGGCGGGCGCAGAGCCGCCTTCAGCACAGACCACGTTGTCCAGGGTCTTGGCCTGGTCGGCCAAGCTCGGTAATTGCGCCGTGCAAAGGCCATCGCCGCCAAAGTACTTCACTTGGGTCATGCCCAATTGAGCCATTTGACGCAACATGGGGCCCGCTTGGGGGTCCATGCCACCAAAGAAAACCGCGTCGGGGTTTTTCGACTTGATGGCAGTCAAGACGGCCATGAAGTCGGTGGCCTTGTCGGTGGTGAATTGTTGATCCACGACCGTCATGCCTTTTTCAAGGGCCACGCGTTTGAACACCTTGGCAACGCCCTGCCCGTAGGCCGTGCGGTCGTCAATGATGGCGACCTTCTTCAGTTTCAGCGCGTCAGCGGCGTAGTTGGCGAGGGCTGCACCCAGTTCGTTGTCGTTGGCGATCAAGCGGAAAGTGGTTTTGTAACCCGGCTTGGTCAAGTCGGGGTTGGTCGAGGAGCCCGTGATGTGGGGGATGCCGCAATCGCTGTAAATTTTGGAAGCGGGGATGCTGGTGCCTGAGTTGAGGTGCCCCACCACGCCGGCCACTTGGCTGTCACACAGCTTTTGAGCCACCGCGGTGCCCTGTTTGGGGTCTGCGGCGTCGTCTTCGGCTTGCAATTCAAATTTGATTTTTTTGCCGCCAATCACCACATTTTGCGCATTGAGTTCGTCTATCGCCAGGCGGGCACCGTTTTCATTGTCACGCCCAAAATGCGCTTGGGAACCTGACATCGGGCCGACGTGGCCAATTTTGACGATTTGCACCGCCTGAGTTTGGGTTTGGGTTTGGGCCTGGGCCAGCGACTGGGTGGTCCCTCCTGCCAAAGCGGTGAGGGCCAAGAGCCCAAGGCTCCAAGTTGATGTGCTGGGTTGATGACGCATATAAACCTCTTTGAAGGGTGAATAGAAACGGTTTTAAGGAGTTTGGATCAAAGGGAGGCGGAGGCCAAATTCAAATCGTGTCTTTGAATCGCGTAGCCCTGCTCGGTGTAGTGACGCCAACGCTCGCGTCCGGCGGATCGGTCTTCGTCGGCCTGTGACACCATTTCGATGACGCGGTCAAAGCGCTCAAATCCCGGCGCAACCGAAGGCCCGACGTTCACCAAGACCTGATGGGGCCCTTGCTCGGGCACTTGAGGGGTCAACAAAATGGGCGATAAGTCTCGCAAATAAGGGTCCGCCTGTGGCCCCACATGGGCAATGAAATCGGTGGGGCTGGTGGCCCAAAGTTGCTCATCCAAATAGGCGAGATCAGCCGGACTGCCGACCACGGTCACTTTGGCACCGGACAAGGCCGCTTTGCGCAAGAGGCGCACGGCATAGGGCAACTTGGCCGGCATGTTGAAGTGGAAGGCAATTTGGGTCATGGGCGGTCGATCGTCCAACGAGGATCAGACTTTCTCAGGCCTTCTTTTTGGCCTTTTTTGCTTTGTTGGGGACGGGCGTTGCGGCGGCTTCTGCCAACAAATAGTCGACCAATAAAGGCACGGGTCGCCCGGTGGCCCCTTTGGCCGCGCCACTTTTCCATGCGGTGCCAGCAATGTCCAAGTGGGCCCAAGGAAAAGCCGCTGCAAAACGTTGCAAAAACTTGGCCGCGGTGATGGAGCCCCCCGCGCGCCCGGCCACATTGGCAACGTCGGCGAAGTTGGACTTGAGGCCTTCTGCGTAATCCTCGTCCAAAGGCATGCGCCAAGCCAAGTCGTGCGACGTTTCGCCGGCGGCCAACAAAGCCTGGGCCAAGGAATCACTGGTCGAAAACAAGCCGGAGCGAACGCCACCCAAAGCAATCACACAGGCACCAGTTAAGGTGGCAATGTCCACCACGGCGCGGGGTTTGAAGCGCTCGGCATAGGTCAAGGCATCGCACAGGACCAAACGGCCTTCGGCGTCGGTGTTCAAGATTTCGATGCTCTGGCCACTCATGCTGGTGACCACGTCACCCGGTTTGATGGCTTTGCCGTCGGGCATGTTTTCAGCGGCGGGGATCAAGCCCACCACATTCAAGGTGGGTTGCAAGGCGGCCAAAGCCTTAAAAGTGCCGAGCACGCTGGCAGCGCCACACATGTCGAACTTCATTTCGTCCATTTCAGCGCCGGGTTTGAGCGAAATGCCGCCGGTGTCGAAGGTGATGCCCTTGCCGACCAAAACAATCGGCGCCTCCGATTTGGCGGCCCCTTGGTAATTCAGCACAATGAAGCGCAGGGGCTCCTCCGAGCCTTGGGCCACGGCCATGAAAGAGCCCATGCCCAGTTTGGCCACTTCGCGTGGGGTCAGGACTTCGCAGCTGATTTTTTTCGAACCTTCGGCCAAGGCTTCGGCGGCTTTGCCCAACAAGGTCGGCGTGGCCATATTGCCGGGGCGGTTGCCCCATTCTTTGGCCAGTTCAACCCCGGCCACGACCGCCACGGCACGCTCAAAGGCCTGCTGTGTTTGGGCATCCGGCGTTTCGGGCAAACCCAGGATGAGCGATTTCAAGGAGCGGGCTTCCGCCTTGGGCTTGCTGGTGGTGAACAGGTAAGTGGCTTCTGCCACGGTATGCACCACGGTGCGTACCACCCCGGCAGAGGCGTTGGGCGTGGCCAGAACCACGCCGAGTTTTTTGACCTTGTCGCCTTTCAATTGCGCCAACGCGGCTAGCAAGCCACTGCGCACGTGGCGCACCAAGCCCTCGCCGATGCCCACAAAGATCAGTCGATCGGCGCTAACGCCGGCCACGCGATAGGCGGGCAAAAGGCGGCCTGGCTTGGCGCTGAAGTCACCCAACTTCAAAGCATGACCCAAGAGAAAAGAAACCGCATCGGAGCCCACTTTGACGCCCTCTGGCACCAAAACCAGCAAGGCATCGGTTTTCAATTTGGCGGCAGCTGGCAGGTCCAGCACTTGGTATTCAAAGTCCATAATCACCTCTTTTCAATTTTTTGTGATGTTATTCGATTCCTCACTCAGAAAGGAGCTGGGCCGCAGTTTCAGTGCGACCTTGTTGGTCTTGGCCACCATCGTCATGACGCTGATGTTGGTCCGCACCTTGGGCATGGCCTCCAAAGGGGCCGTGAACCCCTCTGATGTGATGATGGTGATGGCCTACACCCTGATTGGCCAACTGCCCATCATCCTGGTTTTGAGTTTGTTTGCGGCGGTGGTGTCGACTTTGTCACGCTGGTATTTGGACAGCGAGATGGTGATCTGGCTCGGCAGTGGCCTGAGTCTGGACCGCTTTATTCGGCCCCTGTTGCGCTTCGCTTGGCCGATTTTATTGGTCATCAGCGCTTTGACTTTGGCGGGCATTCCTTGGTCTAACCAACAGATTCAACGCCTGCGCACCCAATTCGAGCAACGCGGCGATATTGAGCGGGTGGCGCCCGGCCGTTTTCAGGAATCGGCCGATGGCGCCAGGGTGTTTTTCATCGACAAAGACCGACTTGACAGCCTCAGTGCCCGCCGCGTTTTCATTGCCAACCGAGACGCCACGCAGGAAACCTTGACGATGGCTGAGAGTGCCGAAGTCAGCACGTTGAAGGGCGAAAAGACGTTGCACCTCAAAAATGGAGAGCGCGTTGAATTGCCGAAATCACCCACAGAAAATTCACGCATCGTGCACTTCTCCGATTACACCCTGACCTTGGCAGAAGCCGTTTTGCCCGATGAGGTGAGCATGCCCACCAAGTCTCAAGAAACGGGGGCTTTGTGGTTGGACCCGAACCCGATTGCCCAAGGCGAGTTCGCCTGGCGGGTCAGCGTGGTTTTGAGTGGCTTCAATTTACTCTTGCTCGGCTTGGGTTTGTCGGCCGTCAAGCCACGGGCCGGTCGCAACAGCAACTTGATGTTGGCATTGTTCACCTTCATCGTCTATTTCAATTTGGTGAATATTTCGCAATCCTGGATCAGCGCGGGCTTGATTCGCGCGGTTCCTTTGCTGTTGAGCTTGCATGGTGGCATTTTCTTGTTGGGCTGTTTGCTGGTGGCGGCACAGGTCGGGGGCTGGAAATCAAAGTTCAACCGGAAGCGCAAAGCCCCATGAAAATCATCCGCCGCTACCTGTTCAAAGAAATCAGCTTGGCCGTGGCTTTTGTCACGTTGGGATTCTTGGGCTTGTTTTTCTTTTTCGACTTGGTCGATGAGCTGCGCTGGATCAGCCAAGCCAAAGCGGGCTACAACTTGGGTTTGGGCATGCTCTATGTCGTGCTGCAAGTGCCCAGCCACCTTTATGAACTCCTGCCGATCACGGTGCTGATTGGCACCATCTACGTGATGGCCCGTTTGGCCTTGAGCTCTGAGTTCACGATTTTGAGAACCAGTGGCTTGGGACCTGGCCGGGCCTTGGGCATTTTGTTGAGTGTGGGGCTGACTTTTGTCGTGGCGACTTTTGTGCTTGGGGACTATGTCGCGCCGGTCACCGACCTCAAAGTTCAACTCATGCAAGTGCGTTTTCATGGGCGCATCACCAATGGGCCCATCGGCACTTGGATGAAAGAGCGTCAAAGCACCAGCAGCTTCAATGTGAACCTGGGCAGCATGGGCACGGACGGCGTGTTGAGCGCAGTGGCGTTGTATGAATTTGATGACCAAGGAAAATTGGTCAGCATCACCCAGGGAAAATCGGCCGACATTTCGGAAGACGTCTGGCGACTTCACGACGTCAACCGCCTTGACCTGCCTCACCTTGATTCAAGCCCCTTGAACGCAAACAGCGCAAAGGGGGGCGCCGGTAACGGGGCCTCCAAGGACAGACCCCTGCTGAAACGCCAACACTTTGACGAATTCAATTGGCCAACGCACATCACTTCCGAAATGGCCGCGGCTTTGGTTTTGAAGCCCGACCGCATGAAAACCTTGGATTTATTTCAATACATCCAACACCTTCGCAGCAACGGACAGTCGGCCCAGCAATACGAAATTGAGTTTTGGCGCAAGGTGTTTTATCCCTTGAGTTGCCTGGTCATGGTGGTGCTCGCTTTGCCTTTTGCTTACCTTCATTTCCGTGGCGGCAACATTGCCAGCCATGTGTTTGCGGGACTGATGGCGGGCATTAGTTTCTTCTTTTTGAACAATGTGTTTGGCTACGTCGGCAACCTTCAAAATTGGACGCCCTGGTTTGTCGCCGCCGCGCCGGCGATGGTTTATTCGGTGATTTCATTGGCCGCTTTGGGCTGGCTGGTGCTGCGGCGTTAAATCAGCGCTTGAACGCCAAAATGAATGTGACAATCACGCCATGAACGCTCAAACACCCAACGCCTGTGACCAAGCCTTGGTCTTATTTGCCCACGGTTCGCGCGACCCTTTGTGGGCCAAACCGATTGAAGCGGTGGCCCAAGCCATGCACTTGCAATTGGGTGACCAGGCGTTGGTGCGCTGCGCTTACTTGGAGTTAACCACGCCCAGCCTGCCTGAAGTGGTGGCCGAACTGAGCACCGGGGGTGTGATCCAAGTGCGCGTGTTGCCGATGTTTTTAGGGATGGGCCGCCACGCGAGAGAAGACTTGCCCCAGCTCATGAACGAGGTGATCGCGCAGTACCCGCACATCCACTTTGACATGTTGCCGTCGGTGGGCGAAAACCCCGAAGTCATTCAAGCCCTGGCGCAAGCTTCTCTGAGGAATTTGACCTTCTAATCAGCGTTTGAACCGTCTCGCTGGCCTCGTCACTGGTGAGTCAGCCCCTATGCTGCAATTAGGCATAATGAATTCATTCTTTAGACCTATAAAGCATGAACCTCCATCAATTCCGCTTCGTTCAAGAGGCCGTTCGGCGCAACCTTAACCTCACCGAAGCTGCCAAGGCCTTGCACACCTCGCAACCGGGTGTTTCCAAAGCCATCATTGAGTTGGAAGAAGAGTTGGGCATTGAAATCTTCGCCCGCCATGGCAAGCGCTTGAAGCGGGTGACCGAACCCGGCGAGCATGTGTTGCACAGCATCGAGGTCATCATGCGTGAGCTGGGTAATTTGAAGCGCATCGGTGAACAATACAGCGCCCAAGACTCTGGCACCTTGTCGATAGCCACCACCCACACCCAAGCCCGTTATGTGCTGCCAGTGCCGGTGGCCAAGTTGCGCGAAACCTACCCCAAGGTCAACATCAGCTTGCACCAAGGGGCCCCCGACCAAGTGGCCCGCATGCTCCTCGATGAAGTGGCCGAAATTGGCATGGCCACGGAATCGTTGCAAAACTACCCCGAATTGGTCACGCTGCCTTGTTACGAGTGGCAACACATGTTGGTGTTGCCCAAAGACCATGCCTTGGTCAGCAAAGCCCACCTGACTTTAGAGGACTTGGCGCAACAACCGCTCATCACCTACCACCCCTCATTCACTGGCCGTACCCGCATCGACACGGCCTTTAGCAAACACCATTTGACGCCGCGCATTGCGCTCGAGGCGATTGACTCGGACGTGATCAAAACCTATGTGCGATTGGGTCTGGGCATTGGCTTGGTCGCCGAGATGGCGGTCCGCGATGTTTCCGATACCGATTTGGTGGTGCGCCCCTTGGGTCAGTTATTTGGTCACAACATGACCCGGGTGGCCTTCAAGCGCGGGGCGTATTTGCGCAACTTTGTATTTGAATTTGCGCAATTGCTGAGCCCCCGATTGAGCCGCAGTCTGATTACCCAAGCCCTCAATGGCAAAGCAGACGCCACGTCCGATGACGCCAACTTTGAATAAAAACATGGCCCCCGAAAC
>Ga0007857_1000003_pt1 | contig 77072 bp, 75 predicted proteins | sample CryBogCBH10Oct08_FD_71210 | JGI IMG/M metagenome (GOLD analysis project Ga0007857, IMG submission 71210) | Freshwater microbial communities from Crystal Bog, Wisconsin, USA - CBH10Oct08 | ecosystem: Environmental > Aquatic > Freshwater > Lake | place: Crystal Bog, Wisconsin, USA | collected... | reverse complement strand
GTCTTGTGCTACTCCGTTGGCGTGATCCTCATCGTGAGCATCAAACTCATATGATTCACCTTTAGGATCACTTGCTAAAACAACTTTCCATTTATTGCTAGATTCCGTCACACCTTGCTCTTCACCTTGAATATCAACAACATTGCCGCCTGATAGTTTAACCATCATTTGACCTTCTGGGCCAAACATTTTCTTAAAGCCTGCTGTACTCATACGACCTGCAACTGTACCGTCTTCAATCTTGCCGATGCGTTCAGGTGTGATGCGAACAGCAGAGCCACGAGGAAGAATCTTCTTACCATTATGTGACTTCATTGCTAATAGTTCTTGTAAGATACCGTCTGCGTTGTCCAATACAACTTGCTTGGCTTCTTCTGGGCTATGTGCTAACACATAGTAATAACGACCACTATAATCACTGTACTTACCTCTATAGTAGTTGTTCATAATAACAACTTGATAAGTCTTTAGTCCTTTAAGAACATTGAATGTTGTGCTAGGACTTGCTTCGTCTACTTCACGATGTGTATCACCAACTGCATCAGGATCGTGATCCATCTCTTGGTCGCTGATTAGATAGTCCATGACTCCAACTAACATACCTTTAGTTGCACCAATCTTTTCACTTACCCACTCAGGGAAGTCATCACCAACACCTAATCTTTTGTCTAAATCTTGTGCTACACGAATGATAGTGTGAAGACTATTTTTTAATGTTTCACCCTCAGCTTCATCATCTTCATTTAATCCTGATTCTACAGGATCAAATACTTTACGAATTTTATAACCCTTGTCAGTTAAATGTTTAATTGAACGTGTTTTTGCAAATTCAGGACCTTTTGCCGTAGTGATAGTTACAGTTCTATCTTCCTCAGCACCTTCTGGGTTAATTACTAAGATACGAACTTTGTAAGTTAGTTTATCTGGTCCATTGACATATTCATCGTCTTCACGCCCTCTACGACCAAACCCTGTACGACTTGAATCATAGTCACGTTGATATGCATCACGATTATAATATCGACCTTCTTCTACTTCTTTATTTTCTTTGATGCCAGCTTTTCTGCTGTTGGGATATTTTGAGCTAGTTTTTACACCAGAAAAAATACTACCACGTGACTTCATTCCACCGATTGGATTTGATACAGTAGCAACTGATCCTGAACCAGTAGCACCTGCACTAGTTTCTTCAACTTTGTCTTTCTTTTCTAAGACCTTGTTTGAACGACCAAATTGAGGGGCAGGACTTGTAGCGTTTGCTGGGTCACTTGATGGTGTGATGTTTTCTAAAAGCGATGATATTTTCATATAGATAAATTCCGTATATTAGATATTTATCGCTTTTTTAAAAGATTTGTTTTTATGGATTATGTACTGCTGAGATTAACCAGAAGTCTGAACTCATATTAGTGTTCTGAATAACTTGATATGGCATCCAGAAATAACCCTGTAATCCCCAGCTTGTTCCCCAACTGTTTCTTGCTAGGAAATAACCATGACCACTATTGTTTAAGTTGTCATTGTAACCAACTAAACATACAGCATGTCCACCTAATAATGATTCTCTGTTTGTGTTAGGGTAAGGCATGATACCTGTAGTATTATACCAGTTTCCTGACTCAAAACTACTATATACGTCAAATCCAATAGTGACTGGATTTCCGTTTGCTAATGCATTTTTGACTGCGTTAAAATCTGTACATTTTTGATACCCTGTAACTTTACGATTTAATGCATCATTTGTTGCTGCTGTGTTAGGTTTAACTGCAAACTGGTTGATATTATAAGGCCATAGACTTTCTAATGGGGCACCGTATGTATAACATGCTTTGATACCATCACGGATATAAGCACCTGAGTCATAACGTGTTGTCCCTTCCAATACACGCTCTTGATAGTAAATGAACAAACGACTTACACGTAGATTTTTACCACCTTTTTTATCAATCAAATCAATTTGTCCTGCAATCGCATTACCTGTACAGCTTCCTAAATTACCTTGGTCATCAATAGGGCTTGCATACTGACGCAAATCTACAGTACCGGGTGTAGTTTGTAGTGGTTGCAATTGATAGATTTGGTCTCTTGAATCCGGGGTATCACGCACCCAGTGATACTTACCTCTACTTGCTGCTTGGAAAGCTGCTTTGATGTTTTGTGCTTTTGCTAAATTGATGTTTGGTATACGCATTATTGTTATCCTTTTATAGTACCATTATTATATTTATCAAATTTCTGGTTATAAATAAAGCATGGAATCAGACAAAGACTTCTGGATTAATTTACAGTGGCCAGCAGCGCCCAACAACGATGATTATAAAGTATTTGAATCATATATTCAGGGTCGTGTGTTGTTGCTAGGGAGCACTAAATTGTTATTACCCCTGTGTACTGAAGCATGGGATGTAGAACCTAAATATGCTGATATTAAGATAAAGCAGAAAGACTGGTTTCAACTGAACGAACACTTTGATACAGTTATCATGGATGGTGGTATAGCGTTTGGTAAAGAGTTTACTGAGAGATTACTATCAGTTGTACTACCCAATTGTGATAGATTTATAGTTAGGTCTTTTTTAAGAACTACTTGGGAAAGCAGATATGCAATATATTTTCCAAAAGCTGATGAATTAAATCCAGTACCAGACGAACATAAAATTAACGACATTTACACATTTTATATATGGAACAAAAACAAACAATACTAGCAATGTACTCAGGCGGGTTAGACAGCTTAGGCACGGTTTACAAATTACTCACTGAAGATGAATACAAAGACTACAATATTCACATTCATCATGTGCATAATAAGAACGTAGAAGAACGAGATAAAGCAGAAGCTATTGCAGTAAAACTTGCATTAGGTGAGTTAAAGAAGTTAGGATTTTCTTTTCAATATAGTGATAGTTTGATTGGTACACAACCTTACGGTGATACGTTTATGTTTGATTCAGATAGTATAAACTTCTTTGCTGGTTATGTTTGTATGGCTAACCCTGATATCAAAAAAGTTGCTATAGGTATGCAATCAACTGATAGTAGTCATACTATTGAAGCTAGAATCATTCGTGCTAATAACATATTAAGAGCATTCACTAGTGCTGAGAAGATTTATCCTGTTCTTGATATGACTAAGCGTGAGATATATGATATGTTACCTACACCGTTACGTGATATGTTTTGGAGCTGCCGTCATCCAATCTACAACGAAAAAAGTATTGCACCCTGTGGAAAGTGCAATACTTGTGTTAAGTTAAAAACTCAAGGTATACGTTAACTATATCTTGATAGATAATACTGGTAGTTTTGCTGTATCTCTGTTAATGATAGTGCTCTTGTGTACTCATGTGCGGCTGCATATTTTCCTGTCCAACCATAATTACCAGTGAAGCCTGCAATGTCTGGTATGCTATCAGCCCCCATTACATTGGCTGCGTCAGTGTTAGATCCAATAAGAACCCCGTTTTGATATAGTTTCCAACCTGTCGTTGTGTCAAAGGTAACTGCAACATAAACCCACTGACTGACAGGAATAGAAGTATTACCCACAACGTGACTCCAGTCTCCGTTATGTCCACCTTGTATTATATTACCACCGTTAGTCCAGAACACATCTATACCATTAACACTTGAAAGTATGTTACCAGTACCGGTATTACCGTCGTCAGTGCGAAGCAAAACGCCCTTAGTATAATTACCGTTTGGTAATATTGCTGAGTCACTTGTGGGTTGAGCGTTGACGTAAACGCCAGCAGTATTATCCCAGTATGCTGTGTTAGTTCCGGTATTAACTACAGTTGGCGTATTAGTAAATGAAAAGTCATTATGATTACTACTTGCATCTGGCCAGCCAGTACCCGATACATAGTTCTTCATGTCAAGGTCAAACAATATACCGCTGGATATAATACTTGTTGGACCTGCTGTTCCTAAGCTAGATACTGCTACTATTGCTTGTAGTATAGACATTTTTATTCCTTAATCGTTGATGAACACGTTAGGACCACTTAGTATCCAGCGATTAGTATCTACTTTCATTAATGTATAGATACCGGGTTTACCGTCACCTGCGATTCCCCAATAGTTACCGGTATAGCTGTCTGCTATAATTCCACTAGCATTAATAATCAATCCATTGCTAGTATCACCATTGGTGTTAATGTTAACTACATAATGTGAGCCGTTGTAACTGAATGTATCTACTGCCATAGTAACAGTATATCCAATTGGTAATTGAACACTATTATTATTAGGTACAATGATAGTTGGATAACCAGCGCTAGTATTAGTATAATAGTAAATGAATTTACCATTATGTGTTATATCTAGTGTGATGGTATCGTTACCATGACTGACTGCGGCTCTATCAATTCCCTTAACTGCATCAGAACCAATGATAGTAGTATTTGCTGGTTTAATACCAGTATACACACTTGGAGTAGAACCTGATCCACTAGTGGTGCTAAGAGTAGATACTACGAAATCAGTGATACTAGTGCTATCAGCAGTAACGTCAATTGAAGTTATTGGCCATGATACATTGGTATAGTTCCATGTGCCGTCTCCGCTACCCCATGAGCCTGTACCTTCTCCATTCAATGGTAGTTTAACACCACCACCGTCCGTTTGAGGTCCACTACCTTCTACCGCTAATGATAGATAATAGCTGATACCGTCCGCTGATACGAATCTTGGAGTTCCGGTACCGTAGCTGTCCCAACCGGCGCCTGCATAATCACTCCAACTAGTATCAAGTTGACGCTGCCATACTGTATCACCGTTTGAATTAAATCTAACAATTAGAACAGCATTATACTGTGTGAAGTCGCTGCCATAACTGCCGCAAGCAACGATAATTTCATTACCAGTACCCACTGCTACACTTAAATCACTGACGCCAAAAGGTTGACCAGTGTCATCAATTTTTCTTTGCCATAGTATGTGTCCAGTTGAATCCATTTTAGTAATATAACCACAACCGTTATCACCATCACCAACTACATAAATTGCACTGCCACCAATATCAACATCAACACCGGTTAATTGAAGATATGATGTACTTAAATTGATTCGTTTATGCCAGTTTGCAACTAGTCCACTACTTATACTAAAACTAGATACAATGCTATGTCCATTATCATCATTACCTACTGCATAGATAGTACCGTTAGTTTTATCAACTGCGGTACTAGAATAATATTCATATGTGTTCCCAGCAGTACCAACAGACAACCAATCGCCGCCGCCTGTATATTCAACGCCAATCGTTGCATTACTGTTTTGCGGAATCTGAATAGTATGTGTACCAGTAGTAAAGTCTGCTGGTGTGCCTACATGAATAGTCCAATAAGTTGAATTGTCATCAATACCTGATATAGTATTCATTGTATCAACAAAACAAACACTATAATTAGATAATGTTAGTCCCGGTACATTAGTCTTCAACACACTAAATGATGTTGAATCTGGAGCAGGGTCTGTTAGAATAGTTAATGTAGTTGTAGCAATTTCATTTGTAGTGAAACCTGCCCAACCTATAGCTAATGTACCTGACCCGGCCAAAGTATATGCCCAACCGTCTCTCAAGCAAACACCAACTCCGGACTGTGATGGAATAGTGTAGCTTTGTTCAGATAATGAACCGTCTGCTGGATTTACTCCATACGTCCATTGTTTTGTTGTAGTAGTGTCAGTTTCATCATCTGTGTACAATAATACATAGTTGCCTCCGCTGCTTTCAATATAAAATGCAGCTACTGCTTTACCATGATAGTCGTGGATAACAGTAGACCATTCAATTCCACCGTCACTGTTTACTTTTGTAATGATAGGATTGTATACCCCGCTTCCTTGACTAAATGCTATAGTACCACCAAAGAAGTAAACATAACCTTGACCGTCTACTACTGACCCATCAAAGTCAACCCAATCATGCTCACCACCTGATCCTAATTTATTGCCACCGTATAATAAAGCCCATCCTGAATTACCTGCACCTACTTGTCCGGTATATGCTGTAGTTTGTACAGTAGTATCCGGGAATGTTAAACCAGCATCACTAAATGTCCATTCTTGGTCTAGTGTTGCTTTGTTGCGAATTTTAGTAGAGGCATTTTCCCTATTAGTGTATAATTCAATATTGCCAGCTTCTGAATATATTACACTGTTTCCTGCACCACTAGACGGTAATGTTAGTTTACCGTTTCTATCAAATACCCATTGATTATCACCGTCTGTTGTAGAAACAGTCACATCTAAATGTGCAGCAACAATTAGTGAGTTATTATTGTTTGCTGCAATGATAGGATTTCCACTGTTTGGAGAGATATGTAAACTACCCGGTAAACTTGTTGAACCATCATCGTTGAAACTCCATTGATATTCACCGCTTGTGTTGACAAACGCACCGTCAGAAGTAACTCTTACCCAGTTGGTATTGTTATAGTTAAGACCAACCCATGAAGATATATCACTATACAAATCTAAGCCATTAGTTCCCAATTCCATGTACCCAATGCTACCAAAAGGCATACTGAGTGTACCGTCTTGTCTAAATGTCCATGTCATATCACCTAAACGATATGTTGTGAATGTGATATTAGTAGGTTGTAATGTAAATACTGATCCGCTAATTGTTACTGTTAATCCAGCATTATCAATTGTTAATGCACCTGAACCGGGGGTAATAGCAACATCACTGAAACTAAAATTAGAAACTAAAAATTCAAATTCACCAATTTTATAACTATCATTAGATAATGCAGGAACTTGTGCGACCCATCCAGTTATTGATTCAGTTGGATCTGTTGCGTTATCACCAAATCCAACTGTCGATACCATACCAGCTACTACAATGTTAGTTCCATTAACACTAATCATTTGACCAGCTTGATTTGAATAAGGATTATCTCCCCATGGTGCTTCACCTGGAAAATTAAAATTACCTCTCTTACCAAAGTAATGTTGATGGAGTAATGATCCAGCTGGGCTCATTACACCTATGAAAGTTTGTTGGTCAAACATACCATTAAGGTTAGTCATAGTACCATAGATATATAGGTTATCACTACTATCTACTGCAATACTTGCTGCCCAATCTTCACATGTACCTTGTAAGCCTTTACTCCAGATAATAGTACCACTAGAATCAATTTTTGTAACACCTACACTAATAGACTCATTGTTCCATGTTGTATAAACATACCAGTTACCTGAACTGTCAATGCAAACATCGGCACCTTGCAATGCACTGTTTACGTTAATTCCATTACCCCAGTATTTTTGCCAAGTTAAAGTACCATTAATATCAAACAATGCTAAAAATACTTTAGTTGGATTTGAATCTTGTGTATTACCAACAATTAGTGTATTACCTGCACTATCACAACCTATACCAAAACTATCTTCATATCCAGCACCACTGATAGATTTTTCCCAATTAACAGCACCAGTAACACAATCAAGTTGAGCAATAAAACTTTGGTCGTTTCCACCACTATTAATTACACCAACAAGACTTATTGATCCATTCTGGTTGTAATCTAAATTAAAGCCATTTACAGTCTTGCTAGTTCCGTGAATTTTTGTTTCCCATACTTTATTGCCGTTACTGTCTAATTTTAAAACATAGCTATCATTATTGCTTTGTAGTGTAATATAGACATTATTACTAGCGTCAGTTGTTAATCCATAACCATATGGGCTACCTGATAGTTGATAAGACCAAACTGTATTTCCTGCGTAACCACTAGTGTTACTGCTATGTATTCTTTTTACAAATGCTGTATTAAAACCATAACTTTCACCAATTACAACGATATCACCGTTATTTAAATATTGTACACCTTTGATGTAGAAAGGTGCATTGTCTGCTGGGTTTTGAACTTCTGCAGGATTTAATACATTAACAAATGTAGTGCCTTCGTGTTGATAGTCTCTAGCAGTGATGTTGAACTCATGTGTAGCAATAACTTCACCTAGAGCAGGTGCATTTAGTACACCGTTTGTATTAAAGTCCCATCCATAGTTTGTGCTACCACCAATGTGTGTACCATATTCATCTACATACAACCAATTATAAACGTTTGAATCATAGTTTGGATCTGGTGTATTAATACCATCAATTGTCCATTGTAGTTGAGCAAAATTACTACCAACAATATTAACTGATCCTTCACCGCCATTGCGAATGACGCCGTATGCTTCTAAATTAAGAGCACCGGTACTATCAAATGTAAACAACCCATTTGTTGTTTCAATAGTGACATTGCCGCCGCCTATATAAGAATTACCCCATCCATTAGTAATGCTAGTACTATCTAAGCCGGCAATTATATATGCTTCACCGGGGTTTGACAATAATACAGCATTTCCGTCTGCTTGTGGATCACCGCCACCCCATTCAGAATTTATTGCTGTGGTATTTAGAGGCGTTGTTAGTCCAGAATCAGTGTACAAATTAAAAGTAGTGCCATCAATTACTGAACCTACATAGTAGGAGGTATCCCTCAAAGAAATCCAATCTGTTTGTGTGATTTCATGCAAATAAACTGTTACACCTGCACTTAATCCACTAGTATCAGCAACCGTTACTACTGCAGGTGTTGCTCTAGTGATATATGTAATTTGAGTAGAATATGTTATTCCAATAGGTGCACCACTAACTATTGCTTGTGCTTCTGAACCTATTCTTGCTTGAACAACTGTTGTACCATCAGTTGCTAATTTAACAAATTGATTGTCATCACCTAAGAATAAATTAACGTTTGCTGGATTGTCTTGTCTAATATGTAAATGTGTTGGTTGTGTGGGACCATCAGCATTACCAATATTTAAATTACCTTGACCAGTAGATAGTACAATACCACCAGATCCTGTATTCTGAAGGAATGTAGGTTCGCCTGCGTTAGAGTTAGTATCACCGGGTAAGATTAAAGCTGTGTTACCTTCGCTTGGTGTAATAGCTATATCTCCACCTGTCGAATTGTTAAGTTCGCCGCCACTAAATGTTATGTTACCTGTACTTGCACCACCGCCGCCACCGCTAATATCAACTTGTGTTCCGTTGGCATAATTAATTGAGAACACATTTTTAGGCAGTGTCAAATTACCACTAGCATCAAATGTCCAACGATATATTTGATTAGTGTCAGGATTCTTAACTTCAATAAATGATTGTACATCTGCTGATGTAGTTCCTGCATTTGTACTAACCCATGCCCAACCAGAATGTGCACCATCATTGTCATTTTCAGCATACATCTCAGCATAATTACCACCAGTATCAATTATAGAATAAGTGTGAGCTGTATTTCCTGTAATTATTTCAACATAATTATCAGGTGAAGATATGGCATCTCCGTCAATACTTAAGTTACCTAAATTACCAGTTATATAAGGTAAACTATCCCATGCTGTAACACCGTCACCAGCTTTGATTTGATTATGTGTTGTATCTAAACCTAACTCACCTAATGCAAGTGTTGGATTGGCTGCTGCCCAATTATCTGATGTATCTTTTCTAATTTGAATTGTTGACATTCTTAAACTTCCTGTGTTGTTTGATTAGCGATATCTAAACGCTCTAATCTATTGTGAACGTAATCACTGATATATTGAGCAGTGTATTCTTGTGATTGTTCTTGTAATCTTAATCCACTGATATATTTTTCATCAATACCAGCAAACTCACTGATATCTCTTAGTTTTCTATCATCTTTGACAAACTTCATGTCAACGATTGGGTATGTGTTGTTGAATCTGTTACTTGTTAATATACCATCAGCAAACAAGTTCAAGTGGTATTGAGTCCATACGTTGTAATAACGAGTTGGTTCTGTTACACGTTCTTTACTTAATAGTGTAACTTCTTCACCCTTCTCATTGAACGTTGTAGTTCCGATTGGAGTATCTTTGTATTTCAACTTAGTAAACTTACCAGCTTCTTTGTTAAACATATGATGTCCAACTGTGCGTAGTTTTGTACCGTCACTGAATGTATAAACATCGTGACCAGTTGTTTCTTCTGCAACTTTGATCCATATTGGCTGTGCTTCACTGAATTCACCTAAGTCAAAGTTCCATACACGAACTAGTTCACCATGTTGAATATCTTCAATAGCTTTGTGTGAGCCATCAGCCATTGTAATCTGAGTGCCTTCAACTAAACAAGGACCATGCGGAACATCCCATGAATCTTGTACTACTGTATAGAATGTGTAACCTCTACTATCGGTAACAAACGCTGTCACTGATGCTACTTGTTCCCACAATTCGTAATCTATACCACTCTGACCCCAAGATACAGTATTGTCACCTTGATTATAGTCACCGGTTATTGTTTGTGTATGACCTACTGTAAGACCTTTTATAATTACTCCGGCTGTTAATGCACCTTCACTAGCAATGTTGTATGTTACTGAACCACTGTTATCATATGCACTTGTGTTAGTTGCAAGAGTATATGTAGTGATTGTGATTCCAGCACTGTTGTCAGCTAAACCACCATCAATACTATTAACACCTAACCCACTTAAAATGCTTGTGCCATTCGCATAGTTAATTGCACTGGCGTTTGAGGGTAGTGTTAGATTGCCTTCTTTACCAAACAACCAAGTACTTGGGGTACCGCTCATTACGTTTGTAATATACAATCCATGTAGGTGGTCGTTGTTAATTCTTGCAGAATCATAGTGGTCACCTCCACCGCCATCACCTGTATCACTTGTCCAGTTAACGTCTATGCCTGCATTTTGAGGGACATTTAATTTACCTGTACTATCAAATGACCATACATGACTATTGGTTCTGATAGTAACTACTCCGTTGTCATCAACGTTTGCTAAGTCAACCGTCTCACTACCAGCTTGACTGTCACTTGGTAAATATAACCATGTGTTACCGTCTTGCGGACTAATATAGATATCACCTGAACCTGTGTTGTGTATCCATGTACCATTGAAACTGATATCACCGGTATCAGCACCATCGTGAATAAAATTTAAACTAGTCCAATGAGTGGTGCCATCACCTACTTTTAATTTATTAAGAGTAGTGTCTAGTCCTAGTTCTCCTAAGGCTAATATTGGGTTTACTGTACCCCAATTACTAGTTGAATCTCGTCTGATTTTTATTCTTGTTGTCATTGTTATTCCTGATTTATACGTTACCGTTTACATCGCCACCATCGAGTATCTCATCGCCGGGACCGTTATAGATTGAGTTCGCAGAACCTGCTTCGTACACATATTGACTGCCTTCTCTAATCGCTGTTATGCTGTCCCAGCGGTTACCGGTCCAGACATATGTAACCGCGTTTGTAGCTACATATTCTTGATTTACCGCTGGATTTTGTGGGAAAATTATCATATCTTAGTATTTAGTCTTATCCAATATATGCCACGCACCAGTTATCGTTAGTGTCAAAGATTATATTACCGTTAGTTACTTTTAATACCAAAGTATCACCGACAGCTAACTTGGCAATGGTACTACCACCTATGTGGTTCACTGAAGTATTGGCAGCCCATTCTAGATAAACTTGTGTAGTTGTAGTACCTCCACTAGTTTTGTTTACCTGTATTGAACTAGCCACAGTGCTAGTACTATAAATTCTTGCGACAAGCGTTATGTAATATAATCCGGCAATAGGCGCTGTGAATACACCAGTTGATGTATTCAAAGCTGAACCTTGTTGATAGTCAAGTGTAAAATTACTGCTGGTCAATGTTGTCGTAGCACTGATGCCGGAGCTGCCGGAGCCATATACTCTAAATGCAGGTCTTGTTGGTAGATTAATGCCATAACTATTAATATTAGCATATTGAGTAAATGCATTACTTCCTCTAAATTGAAACGAACCACCAGTAGCATTGCTACCAATAACTGTATCAAAATATACGGAACTATTAACAGTAGAATAATCGCGGATAGCCATCATTGCTGCTGTTCCTGCTGTTGGGAAAAATCCTAATGCAACATTTCCAACAGCTCCGTTACCCACAGCAAACGCAGTACTGTTTACATTACCGGAACCTGTTACAATGCCTGATATAGTAACATTACCGGAAACCGCTAGTGAGTTTAAGGTACCTACACTAGTAATATTAGATTGACTAGCGTTAACTACGTTACCTGAATAACTTGCATAGTTTGCATTAGTTGCATTACCATTCACAGTACCAGTTAAGTTAATATTACCTTGTACTGCTAATCCACCATTAACAATTACTGCACCAGTACTAGTGCTTGTACTAGCGGCGCCGCCGCCAATCGTAACGTTAGCCATTAAACTGCTACCACCAATTTGCATGATAGTAGCATAACAACCAAAGTTACCACGAGTAGTAGCAGTGCCACTAGACCCAGTTACCATAAGTTTAACTGTTTGATTTGTTGTAGGTGTATAAAGTACCTTTACACTGGGTTGAATAGTTTCGTTAGTGTTGCGATTGATAGGTTCTGCTAGTGCGATAGAACCGTTGTTAGGTATTAGCCCAGTACCTGCAGTTGCATCAACCCATTGATATGCCATCCATCCACCTGTAGCGTCACTAAAACTTGACCAGTTAAGACTTGCATACAATTCATAAGTTTTGCCACCGGTTAATGTAAACACACCTGTGCTTGTATTATATGGTATTCCTGAACCACTTAATACAGTATCAAAGACCATGACACTATTGGTAGTCATACCCGTATTATCTGTAGTATCAACTACTTGGATATAATCTGATAAGTATCCTGTTGTAGGACTTGAACGAGTCCATGTGTTACTAGTGCTATTCCACTGATAAGTGATATTGTTAATTGTTACTAATTGCCCATTTGTTGGACTTGCCGGAAAACTCATTAGATTAACCTCTCGATACTTATAAAGTTGTTGTTATAACTCATACCTATCATCATTTGAATACGGTAGAATCTGTTGTTAGTTAAGTCATTGATATGGTATGTTATTGAATCACTTGCATTAGGGAAACTCCATGCGAACAATGAGGTGTTACCCGTACTTGTTGTGACTGCGTATGGGCTTCCGCCTGAAGTAGTTGCAGCTACACCTGTACCTGTGTTATACGCTCCATAACCACCTATATAACAATTAAAAGTGCCTGATACTGATGCGATAGCTAATCCACGATTACCTGATGTAGTAACTGTTGCTTTTAAATTATCCAATACCACGAATGTACCTGCATTAACAAAATTAGATACCTTTGTAACGTTTTGTGGATTACTATAGCCCGGTCCTGCAATGTCTAACCAATAACTACTTACACCATCATTGATATATTGATACAATATATCAGTTGAGCTATTGTACCATTGGTCACCTACTGTAGGACTACTTGGTGCTGTAGTTGCTGTAGTTTTTCTAATGCCGCCGCCAGTGATTGTTCCAGTAACACTAATATTACCTGCGGTTACATTACCGGTATATGTTGGAAGATAAGCTGCTACGTTTGTGTTGGCATAACTTGCGGGTAACCCAGTTAGTTGACTACCATTACCTATTAAATATCCTGCAGTAATATTACCGCTAGTACTAATATTACTGCTACCAAAACTTGATAACAATGTTGTTACATTACTATTAGCATAGTTTAGTTGTCCGCTATATTCAGTGACACGAATCGTAGCGCGGTCACCTCCATCAACAGTTAATCCGGATCCTACAAAAATAGACCAAGTAGCCAATGTTGAACTGCCAGTTGTGTCTACGTAATTTATTGTTGGAAGATTAGTATGCTCGTTTGCTGTATTGTAGTAGAACGATCCGGTAGCTACGGTAGATCCGTTCTTTTGCAAATACCAATTTCTTGTTGCTCCACTAGCCCCAGAGAATGCGGTAATACTTGCAGATACAAGTAATTGACCACCTGACCCTGTATAAGATGCCGACCATTGCGTTACAGTTGCGTTAGTATAGCTAGTTGAAGGTGCTACCGCATTTACTATTAATACTTCATTGATTGCACCAATACCTCCACCACCTGATGGTGCACTGGCAAACACACCGTTACCATACAGGATGTTGCTTGCGTTACCGTCTTTGTTTAATAATGCTAGATTACCTAATCCTGATACGTTGGCAGCAGCCACACTGTTTGCAACAGTTGCATATGCCACCGGACCTGAAACGTTACTTCCACTTACACTATTCGCAGAATCAGCAACAGAAGAACGTGTTGCAAATGATATTGTACCTGTAATATTTGCTGCCGCTACATGGTATGCATTGCCTGCATTTAATGCATATGTTGCATTAGCTACAGTTCCGGTTACATTAGCACCACTGATACTTGTTAATTGACTGCCGTTACCAGTAAAGTTTCCAGCAATAACATTACCTGCAGTTACATTACCTGTAGTCGTTACGTTACTTGAACCTGATACCAATGGTAGAGGATCACCGTTCGCTAGATAATAGTTGTCAGTGTATATATTTGCGGCTCTCAAATTAGCAGTTAATGTTACCGATGAAAATCCATTGAGACTTGGAGCAGGACTTGCAGTACCAGATACATTAATGTTTCCGGGTACTGAAAGATTACCGTCTACTCCGAATACCCAGTTATGTGAGTTAGTTGCTATGTTGACTGGGTTAGGTGAACCAGCTACATAGTCTGGACTTTGGAATGTGAATGGATATGATCCTATGCCATAATGATCCACTTCAATTGTATATTGTTGCCCGTAGTTGTTAGCGGCTATAATATTAGTAACAACGTTATCAGAAGAAGTGATAGTCCAACCTACCATTGCGTCAGGTTGACCAACACACCATGGAGTCCAGATTTGATTGACGAAACTAGAGGCGCCGGCGTCCCATGTAACGTATGTTTGGTCTCCACCGCTACCATCAGCCGCACTTTGAAGCTCGATAAAGTCATCAGTAACTATTATATGATATCCAACTTGCGGTGTACCTTGAGCAACGATACTATTAGTTGGTGGTAAATTCAAATTACCATTAGAATCAAAACGCCATGTATTACGAGCACCATTGAAGTCTGTTACAATGTCGAATGGGTCTGTGCTATTAGTTCCTACACGAGCACCATCATATACATCATCAAGACTACCATATTGTACGTCAAGATTTAAGAAAGCACCATCAGTTTTAATTCTACTATAGCTTGTTTGACCAACAGCTGGTCCTGGTAGTATCAATGAACCTTCGTTGCTGAATACCCAAGATGTTGCATTACCATCTCTGTTAGCAGTTAATGTTACACTTGTAGTTGAACTTAATCCAGGCGAACCAGTAGCAGTAGCATCACCTACTACAATATTGCCATTAGTTGCACCAACTTTAACGCTACCCTGAGTACTTAAATTACCACTATTGTCAAAGATCCAATTCTTTGAGCCACCGGCTCTGAATGTGATGTTGGATCCTGTAGTAAAGAATCCAGTGCCACTAGTTGTTCTTAAATCAATGTTAGGAGTTGTTTGGTCAAGGTTGAAGTTAGTCGCACTACCACTATCTTTTACACCAAACGATCCATCACTATTCAATACAAATGTTTGTGTAGTATTAGTTAATTTAGATGTAACTATGTCTGTTAATTGACTACCATTACCAATAATGTAGTTTCCCGTAATGTTACCATTTACATTAAGTGAGTTGACATTATTAACGTGTTGATTTCTAAAATCTGCGTTGGCTCCATCTAATTGTAGTGACAATATATTTTGAGCATATAGTCCCACAGAGCCACTGGTCACTTCGATACCACTTACATTATTAACCAACAGGTTCATAGTATCAGTTGAATTTATAACAAGACCTGTATTACCTTGAATTGAACTAGTAACTAATGTATTTGATAACAATACATTGTTTGCAGAAATATTACCAGTGTAAGTTGGTAGATAACTTGCAACATTGCTATTTGAATAAGAACTACCCTGAATATTACCTGTAGTTAATACACTACCGTCTTCAAATGTAATTGAGTTTGCATTTAAATCAGGATTAGGTGCAATCTGTGGGTTCATATCAACCCACTGTTGATTATACATTACAAATGCACGACCTTCATTACTATCAAACCAAATTTTACCATCAACTAGATTACCTGGATTCGTTTCGCTAATGATTGCTTCGTATCCAAGATAAGCTGTTTCTTGTACTGTAGTGTCAGGGAATATAATACTTGCTGCCTGGTCTGTCATAATCAAACCATTTTGAGAAACTACCCATCCGCCTGTATTATAATCATGACCAAAATCATAATTTGCAATATTGTCACCAACAAACAAACTACCGTCAAGTGCAATACTCATGTTGTTAGAACCAACAGTACTGAATGTCATCAATGCATTGTTAGAACTATCACTGTTAACAAAACCACCTACCACATTAGGTGTAACATCAAATGGCCCAGTCCAAACATCATGGGTTCCGCCTTGTGCTAAGGTGATTGGTGTATTGCCCAAAGTCAAGAATGATTCTAGTGAGTTTGGGTATTTCCAAATCAAATTACCACTACCATTAGTTGTTAATACTTGACCTGATGCACCGCCTGTCATTTGTAATTGCGATACATCTAAATTAACATTACCACCTACGGATATAGTTAAATTACTTGTAGTTACATTGCTAGTAATGATATCATGCACATAAGCACCGCCTGAAAGGTGCATATTATTGCCAGTAATATTTCCAGTATGTGTTGGTAAGAACGATGCAACGTTGCTGTTGCTATACTGCAATTGTGCTTGATTTTGCCAACTTAAATTACCATTGCCGTCGGTTGTTAGTATTTGTCCACTAAGTCCACCTGCAACTTTTAAGTTGTATAAATTAGTTGTGATACGTCCATTGATATATCCACCTAATAAAATATTGCCGGCAATACTCAATGTCTTTGTGTTTAAGTTATATACAAAACTTCTGTCACCACCAAAACTACCACCTACATTAAATTGAACCATACCAACGTTGCCGCCTGGTTCATTAATAATCTCTGCTTTTTTGTCAATGTATGTAGTGTCAATTAGTTGTCCAACAACACCTGTATTGTTAGGCGATCTATTGATTACCTGTTTAGTACCAAATGCAGGATCTTGTGTTGTGTCAACTGTTGGTGGTTTAATAAGTGCCATAATCTTCCTTAAGGTCTAAGCGTTGGTGGAATACCGTTTCGTTTAATCTTCCAACCAAACTTCTTAGCTTGCTTCTTCATTGTATTTGGGTGTACGTCTACACTCAATGCTCGTTCCCAACGAGGGTCATTCTTTTGACTTTCGCTTGGAATATATCCTGAACATTCAGGTAAACTCAATCTTTTATCATGCAAATCTTGCAATCTATCATATAACTTAGCAATGATTCCCTTGCTACGCAATGCTTTATATGCTAGGTTCTCAGGACCAAACTCACCGTTCATGTCTAATCCTGCTTGACGATAACGTTTGATCGTGTGCAAAATATGCTGAATTTTTGACGCATTATGTGACTTATAGGCAAATTCTGCTAGTTTGTAAAGTTTATCAAATTTCAGTTTAGTAGCATATTGGTCAAAGTTTGCTCTGCGTTTTCTTGGTAATTTGATCCACTTGTCATTTAATACGCTGTATTCACCTAAGCTAATGACAGGTTGATTTATATCTTGTACATATAATTCTACAGGAAATCCACCTATTGTGATATCATGTGTGTCATTATATACAACTTTTTTAGCGTCAAACAATTCACGATAAATGTCGTCATCTTTAAATTGATTGAAGTCTACTAAGATATGCAAATCAATATCTGAATGTTTAGTGTATGTGAAAGCCGCACTTGAACCACTTACTGTAATATCTTGAATGTCTAGACCCTTAATACCCAAGTGGTCAATAAAGTCTTCTGCAATATTAAGTAATTGCACTTTTACATCATCTTTCATGTGGTCGCCGTTAAATAAGGCTGGATTTAATTCATCATGGAAGTGAATAGCATCTGAAAGTCTAAATTCGTCAAATTCTCGTAGATTCATATTTATATTTATCAAAAAAGGGCTGACCCAGTTTCCTGAGCCAGCCCTGTATTGGAAAGAAGATTGATTACTTCTTGCTTGCTGCTTTAGCTTTTGGTGCTGTTTTGACAGGAGCTTTAGCTACTGTCTTTGCAACTGTTTTAGTAGCAGTTTTAGTTGCAGGTTTTGCAACTGTTTTCACTACCGGTGTTTCTGGTAGCTGTGCTGCTTGTTGAGCTTTGTTTGCTTGCTCTTGTGCATACATTGGACCAATTGTGTCCATCAAGTGTTGTTGATTTTCCATACAGAAAACATAACTACCACTGTGACGCAATAGTACACGTTTGTCAACCCAAATCTTACCACCGATATCACGCCAGTTTTCACAGAATGTCCAGTCTTCACTGTAGTAACGACCTTGACGTACTGCTGTATCAAAGTATGTTTTCAAGTGTTGGTCATATTTTGGATCAAGACCGATATCGTTCTTGTATGGTTTAACTGCTGGATGTGATTTCATTTTTTCAAATACATGTTTCTTCATTAACAAGAAACCTGTACCTGCTTTACTTACTTCTTGCAAGCCATCAGGTCCTTCTTCTGCACCTTCAAATCCATTAACAACCCACTTGATTGGCATTGTTTTCATTGGGTATAGTCCGCCGATAACGTCAACGTCACGGTTAATTAACACTAACAAGTGCCATGGTTCCCAACCAATGTCAGCGTCAACAAAGAACAAGTGTGTTGAATCTTGTTGGTCTAAGAATTTTGCAGTTAGTGTGTTACGAGCACGACTGATAAGTGATTCGTTGACCATTGTTTCCAATGTCCAATCAATACCCAATTGACGAGCAGTATTTGCCCACTTGATGAATGACATGAATGTAGATTCAGTCAACATACCACCATAACATGGCATAGCGATATGTACTTTGGTTGTGCGTAGATAATCTACGTTAACTTGAACTTGACCATCTGCGGGTTTTTGTTCTTGTTGTGCTTGTTCAGCAATTTCTTGTACCTTTTCGATTGGTACTGTTTTTGCTTCTGATTTAGTTTTCTTTGTTGCCATAAGGTCCTCTTTAAAGATAAAGATATTTACACAATAAAGAGGGGGTGAAATTATTTTTCGTCTAAATAATCTTCAGACAATGCACCGCTTGCAGCCAAGGTGCCGCCGACGCCAATTGTTCCAGCAATCAATCCAGCTTGTACACTGTCTTTTACACTAAACCCATTGACAATGTAACCCAAAAAATTACCCAATGTAGGCAATAATGCTTCTATTAGTAATGTTGCTTGTGTTGGACTAAGTCCCATATTATGACTAAATTGCATTGATACTCTAGCAATAATAGAGAAGGTAAATCCAAATATTGCTGCCATTGTTTTTGGATTACTTCTATTGAACTTAACAACTTTACTCAAAAAGGATTTCGTAACATGTGTAAGTTTTGGATCATTGATTTTTTCTAATTTAGCATCAATTGCTTTTTCAATAACTGATGGGTCATGCCTTTTAATTTTATCAGCATCATTACCCATAGCAATTAATTGACTACCCATAGATTGAAAGACATTTGAGCTTTTTTGTTCGTCTGCTTCTTCCGCTACACTTTGTGGTACTGCCAATAACTGTTCAGCATCATATCCTGCCAACTCACCGACATTGTGAATCTCAAACGGCTCTTCATCCATTTCGTGGAACGCAAATATTCTATCTCCATGGGCAAGTCTGCGTTCAGCATCCATAACAGATACTACTCTTTCGCCAACATGTTCTAAGTCTGGCATGTTCTTGCCTTCTGCTACACCTTGACCTAACTTAGTTAAATCCGATGTTTTAACATTTTGAGTTAGTGCTCTATTCTTAAATGTTATCCTAGCAACTTTTCTGTCTTTAGATAACTCAACAACTTGTGCAGTTTCACCAAAATACTTGACCATATCGCCCTTATTGATAGGTTTTATAGATACATTACCTAATTCAACCTTTGTATCACCAGCGAAATTTCCTTGTGGACCCCAAACTTCATCATTGCTTTCTGCTACACCTTGCTCCCAAACTTTAGAGCCAGCGCCTTTATTCTTGTCCCAAAAATGTTTACCGTCATCTGTTTGGTGTTGACTACGATTGATTCTAAAGCCTTTTGCTTTGAGCATATCATACACTGTTTGAGCGATGCCTTGCCCTCTGAATTCAGGACTTACAGACATATCCTGTGCTTCAAGATCATCGCCGATCATATCAAATGTAAAGCCTGCCACTTGTTTTTCTCCCAATGTAACATCAACATAAAGTTCTTCACCTGCTGTTTCTATGTTGAATTTCATCTTGGGTTTGATGAATTTGTCCAATACACCTTCCGCTACATCTTGTTGTGGCTTGTCAATATCAGCTAACTTAGCACGAATCATACCAATCAACTTGTTATGTGTACCTGATAAAGCACGATGCTTCTCAATGTAATCTAAGATGTGATTAGTCTCAGTTGCATATTTGTGTCTCCATTCAGGAGTCTTAGCAGTAGTGATATCTTTCACATTATCTAATCTATCAGCAAGTTTGATAACTAGTGCATAGCTACTCATTGCAGCCATTTTGTGTGCTAGATATTGAGCCTTACCCATCTTTTTAATTTGTTCTGGATCGCTTGTAAGTTCCATTACAAGACTAGCAACTAATCCGCCAAACAAATCGTGTAAGATTTCTTGTGTTGTGTCAGTATCTTCAATTGTATCATGTAAGTATGCTGCACTAATTAATGCATCTAGGTTATGTGATTTTTTAAATTGCTTGATATGATTAGCTACACGAACTGGGTGACTGATATATGGATCACCACCTGAACGAGTTTGCCCAGCATGTGCTTTAGTTGCATATTGTAATGCTTCTTCTGAACCTTCATCAAACTGACTGGTGCTCACTGTATATTGTGAGGGGTCAGCAGGACGAACTTCGACATCATCCATGTGAATGTCAATATTCTTTTTAACTTTCAATGCATGTAATAGTTTCTCAACCAAATCATACGGAATGCTTTTTGCTAACTTATGACGATTGCCATTAGGTGAAACATAATATACATTAACTAGTGACTTTGGATTAAAGATACGTGTTTCTTCTAAACTATCTTTGTATTCTTTGAGCATGTTGAATATTTTTGTTTTTTGCTCTGGTGATGCTTCACTAAGTAATGGTTTTACTTTTTCAACAAACTCTTTAATTTTCTTTTTCTTAGCAACTGAACCCATCAATCGTGCTTCAGCTTTATGCATCAAATCCATGACTTCTTTATCACCTAGTGCATCAGGCATAGCATCACGCCATACTTTGAATTTTTGTTTTTCACTTGCTTCTGGGTGCAATAGTATCTCACGCATTGGTGTGGCACGTGGACCTTCTAAATTAGCACTACTATCACCTGTTTCTTGTCTACTGATAACTTTTAGTTTTTTCAAACCCATTGATTTATAGATAGGTACACCTTCTTTGTTTGGTTTCTCTAAGTATTTGAATGCTTCTTTTTGATCTGCACCAACAACTAATACTACACCTTGATATCCATCTTCTGCCAACTCTGTTAATGCTTGATTCAAGTTACCTTGTGGTTGAAAAATCTTAGCATTTTGCGGGAATACTTTTTGATAGATTTTTACTTTTTCTTCTGGAAATAAAGGATCATCTTTACCAACGGTTTTGCTGATAAAGAAATACGGGTCTGCACCCATTAATTGTGCTTTAGTAATGACTGAACTAGCCAAGTACATGTGACCTTTGTGTCCCATGCCACGGCCCCATCCTACTACTGCAACTCTTTTATTTCCTGTACGTTGTATCATAATTTTCTCGGTGACCAATTACCTTGGTCAATCATCTTAACAAATTGATCTGGGATATCATTCTTAAACTTAGCACCTGGGTGTGCTTGTGCATACCCTTCAGGTTTAGTTTGCTTAATGCCACCATGTAAGCCTTGACTAAGAATATTTATTATCTTTTGTTTTTCGTTACCTAATGCTTCAACAGCACCAAGTGTTGCCTTCAATCCTTGCTGGTCTTGTAACATTACTAATGATTGTCCTGCACTTAAATTAGCCTGTGCCCATGTTGGAAAGTCTTTTAGTAATCCCTTGATACGCAAATGTTGGTTCAAGTATGTGTATAATATGCCACCTGGTTTACTAACACCTTTCTTAGGAGCTAGATAATTATCAATTAACTGTGCATTCTTTTGAATGAATTGACTTAATTTCTGTAACCCTGCATCATCGGCACTAACTGGTTCTTCAACATATGTTGTACCTTGCACTAATATACCCGGTTGGCTTAGTTTTTCAATTCCAGGATAACGTGTCTCATCACTATCCATTGTAGGATAATAACCTGTTGCGGCTACCATCATTTTAGCATGTTGAATCTTCTGACCTAACTTACTATCTACTGGTACATGAAATGATGTGATGTTTGGTGTAAAGTCATATGTGTTCATTTCTTTGTTGAACACTGGCATTGCTGACTCACCGTCAGGTTTAGTGCCTGGATAGAACAACAACCCACCTTCGATGTATCCTTTTTCAGGACTAATCTTTTCAAACATAGGCCATAATTGTGCCAATTGTCTAGCAAAGCCAGCACGACCTGAACTATCATCAGATCCTGTACCCATTACAAACTTCATCACATCTTCTGGGCTGTTGGGTAATGTAGGTGCTCCACTCTTAGTTTGCATTTGACCACGTTTGATATATGCCCATGCATTCTTAGGAATCATTCTGAATGTTCCCTTTTCATCACGACCCCAATATACAACAGGCATGCCATCCCATTTCAATTCAATGTGACCGCCTTCTTGTCCCATATGGTACATACGTTCAATGGCATGCATACCACCTCTAGAACCATGACTTAGTACTAAGTCTTCAATGTGTTGATACTTACGTCCAATACTAGGTGCTGCGGCTTCTGTTATAAATTCTTTGATTTTCATTTCAACATATCCAATGTATTACGGAACCATTCTTGTACAGTTGGAGTACCAAAATATTTCTCTTTGATTGCGTTGTACTTGTCAGGATATTGTTGCAATGCTTTCATCATCTTTGTTGGATTACCCATATCATCTGCGCTTGCTGTGGGTCCAATGATGATTTTAGCAATTTGATCCTTGTTGTTAGTTACTAGTTCTTTAGTCGCTCTATCAACTAGTCCCTTATAAGGACTCATCATTAAGCTAGGATGACCTTCAACATGACTCATGTTGGCTAAATCTGCCCACATCGCATGTAATGTTCCACCTTTCATAGTTGGATCAGTGTAATCGTGAGTATGTAATGGCTGTGCCGCGTTAGCGTTTTCAACTGCCATCAAGTCAACTTGAACAATCTCGTTACCTACTCCAGTTGGTACACCAACGTGAACGCTTACACCAGTACGTGCGGCAAATAAGCCTTTGTCTTTTAGATAATCTTCTAATGCTTTACGACTTAGTTTTAATTCTTTTGCAGGGAAAACTGTCATTAGTTCACCGGCATCAATCAACGCATCAATGTCAGAACTAATTTCTTTATGTCCTGCGCTACCGATAGGATATAGATGTATTCCTTTAGGTAAAATACTCTGTAGGTTTGCAACAGCCCTAGGAAAGTTTTCTTTCTTAATTGCTACTGCGTTGGGTACAACATTTCCACCTTCAAACAATTTCATATTAATAACTAACCTTAATATTTTGAATAACACCAATCGTAAAGCCGGTTATTTTAGCTCTCATGTAAACAAAGTTACCTTGAATGTTAGTAAAACTTGATTGGCTAATTGTAGAACAACTTAAATTGTATACAGTAAACCAATCACTTTCAGATGGATTTTCTGTTAGTGTAGCTTGTATTGAAATTAGTGCTGTTACATTTGTCAATGTCCAAGAGACAGTCTGCCAGTCTTTATTACCCATGTAATAAGATGCTGCCTGTTGTTGCGTACCCGTGATCGTTCCGGATACTACGCTACTGTCTCCGTAAGAAACTTGCGGCAACAAAAGTAATGTAGTTGCTTGTGCCATTATGCTCGTTCCACTTCTACAATGACGGAATCACCCAATAATTCTTGGGCGACTTGTTCTAATGCTTGTTGGGTGTCTTGTGGAATCAGATTCTCATCCGCTCCCTCTTTTACTAGTTTGCTGACTTTAACAACTAGTACGTTCTCAATAATCTTTGCCATGGTAAATACTCCATTAATAGAGTATTTATCATGCTCAGACGATATCGGCTCGCTTTTCCAATTTGTACTTTCTACCCAGCATACCGTCATACATTAGTGCCAAATAGCTAAGATAACTCTCGTCATTATAGTCAATAAAGTAACTGCTAGACATGTAACGGAAATTCCAGTACCATTGACTATCTTCTTTCTGATCTAACCACATTTTAAGAGCAGGACTTGGTCTCAATTGTGTGTTAGTAGTTAAGATTTTCTTCAATCCATCTTTGAAGTCTTCTGGGATTCGTTTGCTTTTGAAATAAATTCTATACTTGTGTTTAGGTTCATTTGCAAAAGTTTTGACCCCCGAATACCCGGTAGTGATAACCTCAGTAAAGTCAACACACGCATCTGTTAAGTTATCAAAATTATCATGCAGTGATTGTAGGTCATTGCTGAATATAGAGATAGTATCATATTCCCCGCGAACTTTGCTAGCCTTGTTCTTTTTACTGTCAATTCTATACTGCAATACTTTTTTGATGCTAGGTAAGTGTTGAGTGAGAATGTCTCTCTCATCCTTATCAAACCTAGAGAATTTTTTACTATTCTTAGGGTATAATAATACTTGTTCAAAATCATCTGGTGTATAGTATTGTGCCTTACGAAAGTGAGGTATCGTGATCCTGCAACGGTACTGATATTGACTATAGTACAACTCGTCACGGTACTCTTGCAGGTCAACGCCCGGTGAATTAGTTGCTGATTTTAATAATGCCATCTTCGCCTACTTCTGCAATCATTTTTTGATGTACTTCAAAATCAACTTTACCGTCATTCATCACTACAGTAATATTTGCACTTCTAATACGTTCAAAAAGAATCTTCTTACTCAATGGAACACGAATTAGTTCATCAATTTTACGTGCAAGAGGACGTGCGCCCATCTTACTATCGTAGCCCTGTTCTGCTAAGTAATCAATGACTGGTTCACTTAATGCCATTGAAATGTCGTGCGTATCTTTCAGTGACTTTTTCAAGTCATCAGTAAATTTAACTACAATCTTCTTGATAGCAAGGCTGTCAAGTTTGTTGAACTTGCAAATCAAGTCAATGCGATTGCGAAACTCTGGTTTAAAGAATTCTTTCAATGCTTTATCATCTTCACCTGTACGCTCTGTGTTACCAAAACCAATAACTGATTTCTCGCTATCAGCACTACCCAAGTTACTTGTCATAATAACAATACAGTTTTTAGCATTGACTTCTTTACCATTTGAACCAGTAATTTTACCTTCATCAAGCAATTGCAAAAAGATGTTGAAGATATCTGGATGAGCTTTTTCAACTTCATCAAATAACAAAATACTATGCGGGTTCTTACTCAAATCATTGATTAGTCGTCCGCCACCTAAGTTACCTTCACCGAAGCCAATATAGCCAGGGGGTGCGCCAATCAAACTACTTACACTAAACTTCTCACCATATTCACTCATATCATATTTGAGTAATGGCATATCTAAGTTTTTGCTCAATAACCGTGCTAGTTCAGTTTTACCTGTACCAGTTGGGCCCAAGAACAGGAAACTTGCCATTGGTTTAGTCGTATTACCAATACCTGCAAAGCTAACATAGACACGATCTAGTACTTGGTCAACTGTTTCTGATTGTCCATACAACTTATCTTTGATGTTTGTATCTAAGTTTTGGATACGTTCATAGTTATTGTCTTTAAGTTTATCTGCGGGAACTCCTGCGATACGTTCAACTTGGTCAAAAATCAAGTCTTTAGTAATGACTGCACCTTCATTACCAGCGACACGTTGTTTGGCACATGCAGCGTCTAACAAGTCAATACTCTTGTCTGGGTTCTTACGGTCATGAATATAGCGAGTGGAACAATCAACTGCTGCTGTAATTGCTTCATCAGTGATTTTAACATTATGGAAGTCGTCCAATCGTTCACTCAATCCACTTAGAATGCGAATAGTTGAATCATAACTTGGCTCATCAACTGAAACTTTGTAGAAACGGCGCATCAACGCACGATCCTTCTCAAAACTTTCGTAGAATTCTTCCCATGTTGTACTAGCAATAACTTTCAAGTTACCTTTAGTAATTGCTGGTTTAATCATGTTAGCAAAGTCTGGACCACTTTGACTGCTTGATCCTGCACCACGCATGGTATGTGCTTCGTCAATAAACAAAATTGCTTTCTTTTTAGTAGTTAGTGCGTCAATGATTGCTTTGACCTTTTCTTCAAAGTCACCGCGATATTTACTACCTGCAACCAATGAACCAACTTCTAAACTGTAAACATCATGTCCAACTAAGAATTCAGGAACATCGCCTAATGCAATTTGTTGTGCGATACCTTCAACAATAGCAGTTTTACCGACACCAGGATCACCCACCATCAATACGTTACTCTTGAATCGTTTTGCTAATACATTAACAATATCATCAACTTCTTTACTACGACCGATCATTGGTTCAAGTTTACCATTTCTAGCAAGATTAGTTAGATTGGTTGTGTATTCTTCTAGAATTTCGTCTGCTTGTTCGTCACTGAGTTTAACAATTGCATTTTCACCTTTATAAGTTTTCTGCCAGAATGGAACAAATTCTGGTTTGTTGATACCATATTTCAACAAGAAATAGTGTGCGTGACTATTTCCTTCTGCTGCAATGCTTAGATACAAATCAATGGTTGTAACTTGTTTACGACCAGTAAACAAAACCTGCGTGACTGAACGGTTCATAACTCGTTCTAAAACATTTGTTTTGCGAGGTTGAACTGTTTCTCCGGGTTGAAGGTTCATTCTGATGGCATGTAAACTATCAACATATTGTGTCACTTCCTTAATCATTAAGTTAGTATCAATGCCATAGCTCTCTAAACATTTTTTAAATGGAGAATGCGTGATTAATGACAACAATAAATGTTCTACAGTGCAATATTCGTGATTGCGATCTTTTGCAAAGCCAATTGCATGTTCAATAATTGACTCAATTTCTGGTGAATGCACGGTTGTTTTCCTTAGTTACGATATTGCGTGATTGCATCTTTAATGCGTGAATCTATTGTAGCAGGGATAAATGGTTTCATCAATATCATTTGGTCACCAAATCCGTTATTAATCGGTAAGCCCTTGCCTGCTAAACGTAGTTGTGATCCAGGTTGTGTATTGGGTGGAATGGTTACTTCAACTTTATCACCCGAAACTGTAGTAAAATCAAACTTACCACCAACGATCAAATCCAAAACATTTACATCCTGCACTGAATGCAGGTGCGGACCATTACGTTGATACTTGGCATTGGGGTATACTCTGAACTCTACGATTAGTATACCATCTTTGATGAGGTTATCATAACGCATTGTTTGTCCATCATCAACACCACGCGGAATATCAATCTTAATTGGATTAGATTGTCCCTGCATCTGTAATAGTTGTTCGCCACCATTGTATACCTGTTCTATGCTTACCCAAACAACTGTGCGATAGCTGGGTTGGTGTGGACGACCACGTTGTCCCGGATGACCAAACATCTGGCTAAAGATATCATCCATACCAAATCCACCCATTTGGAAACTAAATCCACCGGGGAATCCTTGTTGGAATCCACCGGGCATTTGCCCGTTACCGAATGGATTTGGATTATCGTATTGTTGTCGTTTTTGTGGATCAGAGAGGGTTTCGTATGCCTCTTGAACTTTTTGAAACTGGGCAGTATCACCACCCTTGTCTGGGTGGTGAATGCCAGCCATTCTACGATATGCTTTTTTAATGTCTTCAGGGGTAGCATTGTTAGCTACCCCGAGGGTTTGATAATAGTCACTCATAATATTATTAGTATAGCACGTTAGGTGCTATTCGTCAATATTTATGAAGCTACGCCGGCAACCTTTTCTTTTGTGCGACCATAAGCTGCGATACCTAGAACTGCACCCATTGCAATGTGATACAATCCTGCACCTTGCAGTGTCAATGGTTGCCATTGACTAGTTACATTACCGTGTGTCATTGCTTGTAATACTGACCATAAGATTGGGAACAATACAAAGTCGCAAGTGCATGTCAACATGTAGATCCAACCCATCATTGGGCGCATCTTTTTGTTGATCCAGTCAGTGGCATCTTTGTCTAGCTTGACTGTAGATTCTCCACCTTCACTCATTGCGCCGCCGCCTGACTTCAATGATTCTCCTTGATTTTGAACTGATTGGAAAGAACTTTGTTGCATTCCACCACTCATCCCGCCTGACGCGCCGAAACCTGTTGATCCAGTTGAAGCTGCTCCAAATCCAGTTGAAGCTCCGAAACCGCCTGCTGTTGCTGACGTTGATGCTCCGAAAGAGTTGGACGTTGTTGAACCGAAACTTGAGGAGCTGCCAAAGCCTCCTGCTGAACTTGTACTTGTTGTTGATCCGAATCCACTTGAAGACCCTCCGAATGAACTTGTGCTTGCTGCTGTAGATGCAGCTGGTGTTGTTGAGCCGAATGCACTTCCTGATGGGAATGCACTAACTGTAGGATCACTTGCTAATGCATCATGGTGATCGTCACTCTTTGCTATCGCATTGTCAGTTGTACCTGATTTCTGTGCTAGTAATGTTGCCATTTTATAATCCTGCCTTTGCTAAGTAATCTTGTAATATACTGTCTTTTTTACCATTGTATTTTTTTGGTAATTCTAATCCTGCTTGAATACGCATTTCACTTAATTCACTATCTTTTTCTGTTTCGGTGTCTTCTGAATCTTCTTCAGGAAACTGTTCACGATACAAGTGTGGGCTTTGAATAATGTGAGGTCCTATTTCTTCTTCAACTGCTGCATATTCTTTATCATCAATTTCAATAGTCCATTCTTCACTATCTAAATCAGTTAGTGTTTCTAAATCTTCAATTAGTTCAACGATTCTTCCAGGTGCGTTTGTTCTACGATTAATTTCAACAAACACTAGATATTTACCTGGACTAACTTCTCCGTCACTTACTTGTGCATCTACAATCCAATCATAGCCATGATAGAACCAATCTACCAAATCTTCTGCTGCTTGTTTACTTTTCAATGTAAATGCCAATGTAATTAGATTAGCATCACTACCTGATTTAGCAGAGTATTCATCTATTGTTAACATTGGTTGAATTTGATTTACCATGTCTTTGTGGTCAAGACCTTCGTTCAATAATTTTCTCATTAAAAACCTCCTTGACCTACTGGGTTACCCATAGCGTTAGCTCCAGCTCCGGGTGTTCCTTGAGGATTTATTCCCATTCCCATATCAGGCATCTGACCCTGAGCTTGGTTATTATCATCCTCTTGATTACCCTCTTGATCCAAATCTTCATCGTATGCTGAATCTAAGTCTTCCAAATCAATATTTTGACCAGCTAAGTCAATTGATCCTTCACGGATATCGTTCATTAACTGTTTAGGCATTTCAATATACACTAACCAAACTTCACGCTCAACCATTTTAGGGTAGTGTGTTCCGGGCTTGTAGTCACCCGGGTTTTTGATTTGTACTGGGACTTTAATAGTAGTCTTTTTAAACTTGATGTTACAACCCACTTTTAGCAAGCGTTTTGCTCCCCTTGGGTTGGGCATAAGTTTATGTGGGTACATGAATACACAACTTACTGTGTATCGTTTGATATTAGGACCTGACACTAATTCACCAATATCCCAGTTACGGAATGCATATAAGTCACAGTCATCTAAGACACGCTCAAAATCTAATAGTGTGCTCATTGAACCGTCACTGGTATAGATACCTTTGATGTTATCAATGATATTCTTATAGTCAATGTCTTTGAAAAATTCGTCTGAAGGATTGCTCATAGTTTAGTATTTATCATCTTTGTAATGATAATGAGCTTTAAAGAAAAACAGGGGATAGCCTAATATTTATCAAAAAATTTTGGTTTTAAAGTACACTACTATCACGCAACAAGATACCTTTAAATATTATTGAGTTTTATGAGAACTCACACTCAACAGGAGAATGCATTTTGAGCAAGAGAAAAACTGGCGCACTGCGTCAACAAGAGCAAGATACTAGATACTCACACAGCAAAAAACAGGACACACAAACATTTTACACAAAGGAAGCAAAAACAATCAATTTCGACCAAGCACGTATTAAGTTAGATAGACGTCCTATCACACTCGTGCCCAAGTCCGTCAATCAAGAAAAATACATCCTAGCACTACTTGATGAAGATACAGATATTGTAGTCGTCGGTGGACCAGCAGGAACAGGTAAAACTTACTTAGCGATGTTAGCTGCTATCAAAGCACTCAAAGCAGGTGAAACTGACCGTATTATTCTAACTAGGCCAGCAGTTACAGTGGACGATGAACAGCATGGATTTTTACCAGGCGATATCAATCAGAAAATGGAACCATGGACTAGACCATTGCTTGATGTTTTACGTGAGTATTACACAGCTACAGAAATCGCCCACATGTTAGAAGAACAGATAGTCGAGATAGCGCCCCTAGCATTTTGTCGAGGTCGAAACTTTAAGAATAGCTGGATAATATTAGATGAAGCACAAAACGCAACTCCAGGTCAACTCAAAATGATTATGACCAGAATCGGCGTCAACAGTAAGATTGTAATTACAGGTGACATTGAACAAGCCGACAGAAAATCAGCCGACAACGGGCTACTAGACTTACAAAATAGGTTGGGGAAGGGGGTGATTCCGGGTCTCAAACAGTGCCACTTTGAATTAAAAGATGTGCAGAGACACAGAATCATCGAACACGTACTGAGGTTGTACGCTAAATAAAAAAGGGGCTTAATGCCCCTTTTTATTCTTGTGAAGCCTCTGCTTCTAGTCTTTCAATAATTGAACTATAAATGGGTTGGTAATATCCATACAATCTATCCCAATCTTTATTCACGCTCAACCTATCAATCACGCACTTTTCAACTACTTTTTCTTTGAAGTCCATAATGACATTGCAAGTAGTAATGTCTCGTTCACGAATCTTTTTACTAACTTCTACTTGTTCGTCAATTTGACCATTTGGTTTTCTAATATATGTTATAAGTAAATATCTCATGTTGTTAACTCTATAAGTGTTGCTGCTAGTGATATTTCTGGGATACCAACTAGGCTTAAGTTTGCCAATCCATTACGAATAGTAATGATACTAGCGTCTTTCTGTTCTTGGGTGTTACCCCACAAAGCTAAGTTATTATACATCCACTTGTACACATCTTCAATACGACTTGGGTACAAACTCAAATATTGCAATAATTGTTGACGACCATCAAGTACTTTACCATTCTTGAATAGTTGTGTTGCTTCAACTAACAATTCATCCTCACTGCTTGTTTGATTTGTGGGCGCTAATAACACACCTGTACTACTATTTACTTGAAGTTGATTTAAACACTTACGTAAGTCTGGATAACTACCACCAACGTATGTATCAAGTACATCTAAATCAAAATCAACGTTTTCGCTTACTAATACAGTTGCGGCTCGTGCTGTAAATTCAGTCTTGTCTGGCTTTGCGATGTGTAGTTTGTGACAACGACTTTCACGCAATGCAGGGATCACACGATGTTCATAGTTACAAGTAAGAATGAATCGTGCAGTCATAGAATATGCTTCCATATCATTACGCAATGCTGCTTGACCTGCAGGACTTAGATAATCAGCCTCGTCTAACAATACGATTTTGAATCTACCAAAAGGCATTGTTTGAACAAACCCATTGATTTTATCTCTAACAGTATCAACACTATTCTCACGACTTGCGTTGATTTCCATTACGTCATATTCATCAATACCCAATTCTTTAATAAGAACTTTAGCAAGTGTTGTTTTACCAGTACCCGGTTCACCGCTCAATAACAAGTGAGGAATCTCACCTTGCTTAATCCAACTCTCTACTTGTTCTTTCTGTCGTTGGTCAACAAATACATAACCATCAATACTGTTCGGGCGATATTTCTCAACCCACATGTTGTTTTTCATCGTTTCAATGCTTCCAAAGTCATAATTTTAGCAAGTTCTGTACCTAAGTCAAGATCACTTGGGATAAGATGTAGTGCCTGATCGTGTGTATCTTTCTTTTCATTGTAGTACATGTATTCCACAATATGTCCACCTGTTGCTGGATAGATTTTAAAATGCATTGGATTTGCATTTAAATTTACACTAGTGTCATCGGGGTTAACCTTTTGACCTGCAGTAGTAAAACGTCTTGAGGGTTTTGGACTTACTAGACCAATACTTATGCCGTTTGCTGCTTTGCGTTGTTCTCTATCAACCGAATCTTCTTCTTCCCGTTTTTGTTGTTGTGCTTGGTGTAAGCCATTAAACATCCAATTAAAAAACCATTTCATGTTATGCCTTATCTGATATTGTTTCATCATCCATCGGTTCATCCGATACAATGAGTATATCATTAGGATCCACTCTACGCAATGTCTTTTTACCCTCTTCGTCTTCAATGTCGATACCACGAGTCCAACGACCATGACTTACCAAAATGTATTGACCTTCTTGCAAATCACCCGTATACTCGGGACCAAACTTGTAAATTTTACACCAACGTGGTCTGATTCCAGAACTCTTGGCATCATCTTTAAGCAAGATTAATCCTGAGCGAGTTCTACGTTCATCAAATTTCATTTCGGTAACTACAATCCAATCTTTAATTGGTTTTAGTTCGTCTTTATTGACCTTATGAGGTTCAAAGGCTAATTTTGTCATTTCTTTTTAGTTTCCTTAACTACTGGTTTGACTGTTTCTTCTTGATCCAATTCTTCAAACATTTGTTGTTCTTCTTTGGATAAATCTGCTTCTAACGGTGGTTGTGCTTGTTGTGTATGTGAAGGATTATATTGTTTAACTGTTCTATTATATGCTCCTGCGACACTAGCATTTCTGTTCTGAATAACTTTATTATTGCTATCTACAACATCACCTCGGGCATTTACTCCCATATTACCCACTGCTCTAACTTGTTCATTCTTTTTTGCAAGAATAGACATGTCTACCATTTTACCTTGTGCTGATCTGTATGCCATACTAACTCCTATTTTAAAAATTCATCTATGCTTAAGTCATAGAATATACTATTTACTCGGTGTATGCCTATCAGATACAATACGTAACTGGCTACACTAGACCCGCGACCTACACCCCAAACGATGTTATTTTTACGCATCGTGTCAACTAGGTACTTACAGTAACAAAGTAATGGGAAAAGTTCACGATCCTGATATAGTAGTAATTCTTCACCTACCCGTTGAAGTTCATAATCTTCTTTACATTGAGCAAGAATCCATGCAGCAATGTCCATGTTCTTGTATTCATCAGGCATATACCAATTGTCTTGGTTTATCTTGTCAAATTCTTCAACAGTGATATCCAAACTATGGTACTTGTTTAGTATTGGTATATTCTCAAGTTCAAGTATTGGGTCAAACTTGATTTCCTTTTCAATCAATGCGTTATTGATTTTGAAATCCGGATCACGAAGGAACGCTAAGAAAATGTCTTCTTCGCTTAATATTTGTCTACCATAGATATCGTTCTTCATTCAGTTATTGTACATGAATGTAAGTTTGAAAGCAATAGTTATTTGTCCAGTTTGTCAAAGTTCACAAATACAACTTCACTTTTGTCTTTTGTTTTGGGCTTGTCGTTCCATTCTAAATCAAACTCTGTCCATTCAAAGTTCTTTTTAGTAATCTTAATGACTTTCTTGTTTTTCAATTTCACATCGGTTAGTATGGGGCTGTTGTCATCCCACCATCCGCCCACCTTGAATGGTCCTATGTTATCTTCTAATGTATGGAAACAAGTTACACCATCACTTAATCTACTAGTGATAGATATGTCAGTGATGACCAATCTACCCTCTGCAATTGCATTAAGTTTCTGCATCAACATGATGCCAATAATTTGGTCATACGGATCTTCTGGTAATGTGCAAACACGCAAATCTGCATCAGTTAGCTTATCAATTGTTTTGGTATCTGTTTCACGTACAAAGATACAGTGCTGTAGGCAATAATCTAAAAAGTATTTGATACGTTCTAGTGCTATGTTTTGTTCTTCAATTGATTCTGTTTCTACATTTAAGTAGGCATCAAATTCATATAGATTTGAATAGAACTCTGAACCAAAGTGTACTCCGGCTAAAAAGTCAAAACTTCGTTGAATCTTAGCTGTCATATTTCATCACTCTTTTCAATTTTAATACGGTCTTTGATGTTTTGTTTTTTATACATTGCATCAAGGCGTTTAGTTGCTTCTGCTTTATATGATTCCAAAGCCATTTGCATTTGACCGGCAAGATGACTATTGCCGGTTCTATAAACATAAGACAAATTTTTGGTAAGCTGAGAGATTTTCTCTTGAACCTCGTCAAGAGAAAGTTCGGATAAATCGCCAATGAAAGGATGTTGCATTGAGATATTTAATTGAGTTTTTAGATACTCAAAATTTTATGTCAAGTTCTCTAGCGTGATACCTTTCCAGATTCTATAGTAAGTTAGTGCGGTATAGTGGGTATTACCATCACCTAATTTAAAATGACCAGTGTCAGTTTCTTTGGCAAAATAACCCGTATTGATGATAGCGTTAGCTGAAACCAAATTAGCATATGTATCTGAATATTGTATCAATGCTGCGTTTGTAGGGTAAGTGTTTGTGCATACATAGAAGTTAGTTCCATCTGTCAGCATATCGCCCTTCACGTCTCCTGGTTGACCAGTGACTGAGTTTGCAGTGACGAATGGGAATCCAACTTCAATGCGGTTAATACTTAGTGTAGTTGCAATACTTCGTGCATCTAGTGTTGAACCACAATCGTCACTATATACTGCAAAGTTCATTTCTCTTGTTCCTGTAGGAATACGTAAGAAATTATTTACATTGGTAGAACTTGTTTGTACTTGAACAACCTTCTCTAATGAGTTGACTGTATCTTTGAAGCCTGCAGTAATGTTTCCTGTGCTTCCATTTAATGTTGTGTTTGGTAATGTGATTACTGTGTTTCCATAATCAAATGAGTTTGTGTCAAATTGGAGTTTTAGTTGAACCTCACCTCGAGTACCTGTAGGCATCCAACTTCCAAAAACAAGTGTTGCATTACCGGTAACTACACCATATTGAACATCACCCTTACTGACATCAATAGTTACGTTTCCTGATAAACTACTACCCAAATCATACATACTTGCTCTAAAACTACGAGTAACACAATTACTGATAGTAGTATTTGCCATATCATTATTCAATGGTACGTTGTTCAGTGCTGATTTAACAATCACTTTGTTTTGCAAGTCAGTGATTTCACTTGCGGCTGTATTTAGGTTGTTAACAATACCATTGAAGTTATCTCTAAAACCCTGAGTACTGTTATTAACTCCTGGGGTAGGGTATGAAGTGTTAATTCCGTTTGTGTTAATGTTGCTTGTCATAATCTTTTTCCGTTAACTATTTATGTAGTAAGATTTGGTATGATAGTTTCTTGAGGGAAAAGAACTGAAATATCATATGCTCCAAATACTTTTGGTTGGGGGAATGCGCTAGGCAAAGAAATCCATGTTGGTGTCTTTAAGCGAGTATTCCAATTGTATGTTCCTGATTTGTCAATATAATACCGGTCAATCTGAAAATCAATTTCATTAAATGTATGTGGCCAGTTTGCAGCAATGTTTGCAGCAATAGCTGATGAATAACCTGGCAATGTGTAGCATAATACCCAAACTGGTATGTAACCCAACGTGTCACCGTTTGGTTGCTGACTGGTCATCCATGCAGGTAATAATGATTGATCTGTATATTGTGACAATACGCTTGTAACTTGCTTACGCATGTTCACTAAACTGTTTGGATATACATTTTGAATAATATGAGGAGTATTGCTTGTATATGCTGAATCTTCACTCGTATTGTCATCACTGTTTGATGTGACCCAATTATTATCATACAACTGAATCAATTTCTTCCACGTAATTTCTTGTGGCACAGATTGTCCGTTTTGATTTGATAAGTCATCAACAACTGGGCAATAGACAACTTCATAGATAATGTTGTCATTGTCATCTTTAGTAATCGCAGTTTGCGGTGAACCTAATACAATTCTTTTTGTATAATGATTTGTAGTCATTGCACTTTCATATGTATCATAGTCAGATGAGTACATACCAAAAAGATGTGCAATACGAACATCAGTTGCTCTACCAAAATTTGTATCTTCTGGTCTATACAAATATTCTGTAGGTATCAATGTTTCGTCTGTCAAAAATGTGTTAAGAATCTTTTTACTAGCAATGTCAGGATATGCTTTTAAGTATACTGTTTCGTATGGATGACCATACTTCTGATATACATTTAATGTAAACGTGCAGTTGACACTATCTAATGGTGCTAATGGATTAAATGCACTGACAGTAAATGTAAATGTTGTAGTAGTACCTACTGGCAATAATGTTGAAGTGGGTTGAAATGGTATTCTTCCAATCAATCTGCCGTTGCTTGACAAAATAACGTTAGGCGGTAGTTTACCATCAACAATGTTATATTGCAACGTGTTGACCGATGATGCTACTACTGTTAATTCAGATATGTCACCATTGTTCAATGTTCCTAAGTTACTAGGTGTAGTCCAAGTAATGTCTCTAGTAACATTGTTATTGATAACCAGTGAATATCGTATTGGTAAGCTACTAATAGAAGGAGTTGATTTTTTAGTTACACTTACTGTAAAGTAAAAAATACTTAGTGTTCCGTATGCAACAGTAGGGGTGCCAGTGACCCATCCTGTTTGTGAATTACCAGACAATCCAGGGGGCATGTTTGAAAATATATATTGAATATCATTACTGTCAAAATCATATCCAATGACTTTGAATGTGTACTTTTCATCCGATACTGCATCAGGTAAACTATTAGTTGTTATGTAATAACTTGTATAAGGATCCACATTTGCATCACTTACTTCTAACGGTGTATTGTTTAAGATTGCAGGAATTCTAGTGTTACTTGAATTACCCAATAGCCAGTTTCTAACATTGATTGACAATACAACTGAATCTCTTCCAGAATCGCTAGTCAATGCTACAGCAAATTTGTACAACGTAGTTGTAGGTGTTGAGTTGTTAATAGTAGGAGGTTTTGGCCATCCCATTATTCTGCCGTCGCTAGTAAGAATCAGTCCCGGAGGCAATGTTCCTGCAGTCAAACTAAAAATAAGATTAGATGCAGATGCAGGATTTACATATTGAATTTGATAATCAACATACTTACTGTCATATGTATTAATAATAGTACTAGGTGGTGTTGTTATTTTCACACCGGTTCTGTCAAATACGTCAATACTAAAAGTTCTGTCACGCAAGTTGTTTAAACTGTCAGTTAAACGAACAGTGAAAGTATAAGTGGTTTGTGCATCGACTGCTTGGGGATATCCACTAATCACACCTGTTTCATTATTCAATGACACACCGTTTGGCAGCTTACCATTTAATAATGTATATGTTAGTACAACTGACATGGTTGAGCCACCATTCAATTGAATGTGTAACAAATCTTGCGCAGGGTATATACCTAACGAACCTGCGTTAGTATTCCAGTATGGTAATGCCATATTATCCTTGTAACAACTGTAGTGCTAGTGCAAAATGTTGTTGTCTATCTTCAATACCAATAGTTCCACCATTGATACGTTTTGTTAATGTAACAAAATCATCACTGTCGCAGTATTGGTTTAGATTGTTATTATCCCAAAACCAACCAGCACTACTTACAGCACCCTCAGGTGTTTCCATGTATGTTACACAGTCGTCAACACTGATACCCAAGTCTTGTGCAAACTTAGTATAGTTAGTACGACCTGTTAATTGAATAAGCCCACGACCACAGAAACGATATCCATCACCTGATTCTTCAGGGCCATTGCCCATACGATTAGCATAAACACGATTAGCAATCTTTTCAGGTTTTTTTGCATATTCTTGTGCTACTCCTGCATCTGGGAAGTATTTGTGAAATATTTTTTGCAGGCCATCTGCTGAATAGTTTAAGTTCTCTTTCACAAAATTAAAACCACCTGATTCGTGTGCTGTTTGCGCTGCAAATGCTGCTGCACGTTTCATGTTGTCATACATGTTGTAGTATTGAGCTACTTCATGCATGGGTGTTGCATATAATTGCAACGTCTGTACTTTTGTCTTTGGACAAAGTTTTTGTAATATCTCTAATGTAATCATTCTTCACCTCTGATTTGTTGTTTAAGTTGTTTAACTTCTTCTCTTAACTCAGCAATAGCAGCAAAAGCTACTGCGCTTAGTTTTTCATAGTCAACTGCAAGTGATCCATCTTCACGTTGACGTACTGCGATTGGAAATACCTTCAATAAGTCTTGGGCAATAACACCAAAATCTTGTTTGCGTACAAAGTATCCATCTTCTCCACCGCGATTACTGATATATTCATCTGTCCAATCAAATGTTTTACCACCAACTGATGTTGCAATATCTAATGCATTGTTAATAGGTTTAATATTTTCTTTAAACTTACTATCTGAGCTATAGAATGCAGTTACGTTATTAGATGCACGAATTTCACCCGTAACACCTGATGCAGCAGTACCTACTCCAAATGATCCAAACTGAACAAGAGAAGAAGTTGCTATTGATTGTGGCAATGACAATGTTACTGCGCCAGTAGATGATGACGCTGTAACTTGATTTGTAGTTCCTGATAGCGAAGTAACCGCAGTAGTTAGGTAGTTGTAGCCTGACAACGCTGTAGTCGTGACATAACCAGCTAAAGTACTTGTCAGTGAAGTTGTATTCACATAATGAAAATTACTTATGTTTGTATATGTTTGATAATTTGAGTCATTGGTAAAATAACTAATATTTGGTGCTGTACCCGTCAAGTTAGCCCAAGCTACTGCGTTAGCAACACTAGCTGTTGCAGCATATGTTGAATTTGCAACTATACCAGTAACGTTGGAACCGTTTACATTAGTAATAGCATAACCATTACCACTATAATTTCCATAGTGATTACCAATAACGCTATTAGCAGTCAAATTACCTGCGCTAGTATTGACAGTAATACCTGTACCAAATGAAGTAATATTCGGTAAACTTGTAATGTTACCTTGTGTAGCGCTGACAACTGAACTTGCAGTTCCAACTGTACCTACAATGCTTGTATTAGGAATGTTGGTTAATGCAGCTCCGTTACCGCTGAACAATGAACCAATCAAAGTAGCACCTGTGATGTTTCCGTTGGCACTAATATTACCACTCATTGTAGCAGAATTAGCGATAACAAAACCTGACGTAGCGTATATGTTACCTGACAAGTTAACATGAACAGAATTTACGTTACCTGAGTTAGCGTAGATATTACCCAATGATGCATAGATATTACCATTACTTGCAGTGATGTTATTATTACTTGAAATACTAGATAAACTATTTAAGTAATTGGCATATACATAACCGCTGTTTGCATAAACGTTTGCATTACTAATCAAATGACTATTTGCAGTAATTGTAGTAGAAGCAATGATGTTACCTAAACTGTTAATTACATTACCAAACACAGTTCCTGTATTAGCATAAACGTTACCAGATGAGTTAACAATTCCACCAAACACTACGCCGGAGTTAGCATAAACGTTACCTGACGTTTTAACATGGTTAGCATTTATGTAACCTGCATTAGCATTGATGTTACCTGAAACTGCATTGAAACTACCTGTATTGGCGTTGATGTTACCAGAGGAAGAATAAATGTTGTTGATAACAATTGCCATATTACTCTGCATATTACCAGAGTTTGCATACAAGTTTCCAGTTAAAGTGTGATCCACACTGAACATTGATCCTGAGTTAGCGTAGACATTACCGGTTGCATACACATGCAATGTACCCAAGTTAGCAACGTTTGCATTACCTTGAATAGTAGCTTTTCCGGTTGTGGTGATGTTACCATTCTGAATGACTGTGTTATTACTACCTGTACCAAATACTGATAGTATCCCTGATGTGTTGACGTTTGATGTGTTAGCGTCAGCTAAACGCAAGAATCCAGTAACACTTACATTTGAACCAGTAAACGAAACATTTCCATTAGCATTAATATTAGCAGTAGTGATACCTGAATTAGCAGTAATGTTTGGAGCCAATAAACCATATGTAATGCCCAAATTTGCCGCAGACAATAACCCAGTGACGTTTGCATTACCCGAAGTAATATTTGCACTAACTATCAACGTATTAGATGAGATACCCGCAGTAGTAGTTAATGAGTTTGCTGAGATTGCATTATTTACAATTAACCCACTTGCAGTAATACCTGCACTAGTTACCAATGAGTTTGCTGAGATTGCATTATTTACAATTAACCCACTTGCAGTAATACCTGCACTAGTTACCAATGAGTTTGCTGAGATTGCATTATTAACTGTTAATCCACTTGTAGTTACTTGTCCATTTGATGTTAAACTGCTAGTAGAAATTGCATTATTAACAACTAATCCGTTTGCAGTGACAGATCCAGATGCGCTAAAACTGTTTGCATTGATTGCATTATTAACAACTAATCCGTTTGCAGTGATAGAGCCAGATGCGCTAAAACTGTTTGCATTGATTGCATTGTTAACAGTAAGGATGTTTGCAGTGACAGATCCAGATGCGCTAAAACTGTTTGCATTGATTGCATTATTAACAGTAAGGATGTTTGTGGTGATTGTTCCATTTGCAGTCAAACTAGTTGCTGCAATTGAAGTGTTTACTGTCATTTGATTGGCAGTAATTAAAGTATTTGATGTGATGTTGTTAGCAGTTATACCAGAACTAGAAGTAATTGTACCGGTTGACAATGAACCTGATGTAATTGCTGCATTGACAACTAATGTACTTGAAGTAATACTTTGGCTAGTAATCAATCCACCATCTAAGTTAGCAAGTCCTGTTACTTGTAATACCCCATTTGCAATCAATGACTTACCCGAAATATTTCCACCAATAGTAGCATCACTTGTTGTTGTAAGTATACCGGATGATATAATACCGTTACCTGTAATTGTTTGTGTGGCTGAAATAATCCCCAACGCAATTACGTTGTTACTTTGAACATTACCCGAATTAGCGTAAATTGAATTGTTTGATGTTAGTGAGCCACCAATTGTTGCACTTGAATTAACACTCAATGCGCCACTTGAAACTAAGTTGGCACCTGATACGTCACCAACAATTGACAACAAACCAGTAGTTGTATTATAGGTAACACCTGAAGCAGCAGCAGTATTACCACCACTGTTGAACAACAATTGAGAATCGGTACCGGGAGCTTGTGTATTTCCACCAGGAGGAACAACAACGTTACCTGTAATAGTACCTGCTGAGATTGAAACAACATTCAATGCAGTAGCACTTAAATTAGCAGTAGCCAAATTACCAGTAACAGTCATATCACCGGTTGCTAAGTTACCTGCAACAGTTAGATTATTTAATGTACCAACACTCGTAATGCTTGGTTGACTGCTTGATGTTAGTGTGCCGGCAACGTAAGTCGCAGAAACACTACCTGCATTCAAGTTACCATTAACAGTAATATTACTTGAAGTGACAACACCATTTGCATCAGTAGAAATTGTTTGAGTACCAATAGTAAGAGTATTACCACTTAAATATAAGTCTCGCCATCTGTGGGCAGGTGATCCCAAATCATATGTTACGTTTGCATATGGTAACAAAGAACTACCAACAAAGTTAGCAACAGACAAGTTAGATACTGCAACATTACCTGAAAAATTAGCATTAACAGTTGAGATTGTGTTTGCTAGACCTAATGTGAAAGGTGTAGCATATGAATAGATAGTAGCTGTGTTACTATTTGCTACTCCAACACCAACTTGTAAGCTAGTAGAAGTTTGTATAGTAATGTTAGGAATATTTGCTGAGATAGTAACGTTACCAGAAATCAAGTTACCCCTTGAAGATAAACCAGTTCCTGCAGTGATGGAAGCTACCCCTGTAACTAGGTTAGCTGAGTATAATTCGTTGAAGTTATTTTGTACTTTTTGAAAGGCTGATCTAATGGGATCCGCATTTGGATCGTTTGGAAATGAGCCTAAATCTATATTTTGCTGACTCATCCTATTACCCCGTGTTTTAATAATTTACAATTATTCATATGATACCTTTTCATATTTGTTATTCATTGAGTATTTATCGTACTTATTAAGTTGACTGTCCAAAAAAATAGCCCACCTAAGTGAGCTATTTAAAATGCGGAGTTTTTATTATTAGATTCCGCTTAACTTTTTCCATTCGTTAATCATTTGCTTAGATTCTGTTACACGAACTGGGTTACCCATAGCTTGTGATGTTTTCATCTTGTGCAAGTCATTGCCAACAGACAACAAAGCCTTTAACTTCATTAGTTCGGTATCAGCAGAAGCGTCACCACCGGCATCATTTGCCCATTCAGTAACTTGTTCTTCTTCGCCATGATCGCATTCGCATTCCATCATACCACACTCGTCACACATTTCTTCGTTTTCTTCGATAGAACTTGTGTCTTTGTACTCTTTGTCACCTAACTTGAATTCTTCACCTTTTGGAGTGTCTTTCAATTTACCAGTGAAAGCGTTACCTTCATCAGTTTGTTCTTCTTCGTCATCTGACTCTTCACCTGAATCTTGTTCTTCGTCATCAGATTCTTCATCATCTGCACTAGCTGGTTCTAATGTACCTGCCTCTGAACTTTCTTCGTCTTGGTAATCTTCGCTGTTTTGAGCTTGTGGTTGTTCTCCACCAATGCCAGACATTTTCTTAATCAATGCTAACATGTCATCACCGTCACCAACGACTTCTGGACTCATTTCTGGTTCTGTACCTGTACCGTCAGCTTCTTCTTCGCCGCCTTGTGCTACACCGTAACCAATTTCTGGTTTTTCGTTACCGCCAAAAACACCTACACCAGCACTACGTAGTACTGACAATAGTTGTTCTGCGTCTGCATCAGTTGCATTGATGCTTACACTATCAGGAGCACCTTGTTGACCAGTGCTTGTTGATACTGTAATACCTTCATTTAACAAGCTAGACAATTGTTTTTCCCAGCTTTCCATTTGAATATCTTTCATATCTGTACCTTCTTTAAATAAACTTGGCTTTTTCAAGCTAGAAATAAAATTGTATGCTCTATCTGTTGCAGCATTAATTGGATCTACACTCCATTGTGTAGGTTCTTGTTTAGCAGGAACTTGAACCATTTTGCTTGGTTTAACTTCTGGTGCTTTTTGTGCAAAATCTTCAGTTGCACCTTCATCCAAACTTGGATTTGATTGATAGTGCTCGTATGAACTAGCAACATCACTTAAAAAATCTTCATTGTAGCTTAACATATTGTGTGCTGATTTTGGGGTCATACCAATAGCAACTAGTTCATGGTACACAGCACTTGCAAAGTCATCAGAACTAGTGTTCAAGCCTGGCTTCTCACGTGCTAATACCTTAGCTACTGTTTCATATGTGTAATCTGAATCTTCGTGTATACGACTTTCAGCTACTTTCTTTTTAGACTTTTTATCATTTACGGCTTTCTTGAAACTTTCTTTCTTGTTACCGTCTTTGTCCATGTCTAAGAAGTCTGGCTTAGCTGCTTCATCTACTGCAACTTTTGTTGTGTTTAAGTGTGCATCAATTCCAGACGTGCTGTTGAGTTTCCATTTAGCTGCTGCCTTTTTAGCTGCATCATAGCTAGTGGTAGCAGTTACTTCACATTTACCTTTTTTAGCATGTACACATGTGTATGATTTTTCTTCAGCAGATTCTTCAAGTTTACCTTGTTTCATTAACTTAGCACGAACTGCACCTGCTACACGTTCGCCGGCAGCTTTTGAACCGTATTCTTTAGCGGCTGACTTAGCAATCTTAGCAAAGTTCTTGCCTGGCTTACCTTCGTCTTTGCTTTCATTAACGCTATTGCCTGAACTCTTTTCCATTTGTCTAACTAGATTAGATAATTGGTCAACTTGAGCACTTGTACCTTTAGCAAGTAATGTATTGATTTGTCCGGCTAAACTCAAATCAATGCCTTTTTCTTGTGGTGTTAGTTTAGCACCGGGGTTAGTTGCTGTCTTAGTTGCAGTATCTGCGGCTTGTGTTTTATTTTGAATCTTGATTCCTGCATTTGCTAACTTATTGATAGCATTCATAGAATTAGACTTCATTTTTTGGTCAGCATTTGCTTGTTGTTGACCCTGTTGTGTGCCATCTGTAGGAACAATGTCTTCCTTTACTGATTCAAACTTTTTCTGTTGTTCGGTAGATTCAATGTATTCTTTTAGTGAATGCTTTTTAGAAACTGTACCAACTGATTTGCTTGGTTTAGCACCCCCACCAAATACATTACCTAGTGATTTGGTATCGTATGATTTAACTTCACCTGAATCGTCAGCGCCCTTCTTAGGACGACCGCGTCCCTTTTTAGGAGCGTCAGCACTCTTTGTTGTACCTTCTTCACCAGCATCATAGCTAGTACCATAGTCACCTTTATGGACTCGTCCAGTCTTTGTATCTTTTGTTTCAGCTTCACTCAATGTATTGAATGACTGTAATAGGCTTTTAAAATCCATTATTTTGATCCTTTTCTATTTTGCGTTTGTTGTAATACTACTAACGCTTGTTCAATTCTGTCTAATTGTTTACCCATGTCATTCATCTTTGTTTCTGCATTTTCTGCTTTAACTTGAATAACTGTTGTCTTTGTATTTAAGTCATTGATATTAGTATTCATTGACAGGTAACCTGTACCACCGATGCCACATGCACCGACTACTATCCATGATAATTGACTAGTAGTAAAGTCCACCATTATCCTGCCTTTTTAGAACCAGTAGCTGGTCGTTGAGGGCGAGTAATTTTACTCATTGGGCTAGAAGTATTAATACCTTCTTTACTCTTGTTTGGTTGAGTAGGAGTTTCTTTAGCCGCATAAGGAATAGCAACGCTTGGCTTTTTAGGAAGTACACGATCAAGATATTGATTTGCATACTCCTTGCTTGCTTCTTTGCCATTGTCTTCTAATGTTTCAGTATTCAATAATGCTTGCTTATCTTCTGCATCCATTTGATTTGCATACTTATCAGCTTCACTATTAATTGAATCTTCATAATCAGTAGTTAATACACGAACTTTGTTGATGTTGTATCCTAATTGTTGAGCAACTTGTTGAATCATTGGCTCAGTGGCTGGGTATTTAAATTCAGCTTTGATAATCGTGATTGACTCGTTCTCTAGGTCAGGAAAACCATATGGGGCTTTCTGAATAGGTGTAGTTTTTGGTTCTTCAATTTTGACTGGGTCAAATTTGGTTAGATTGTACTTGAACAAATCCATAAAGTTCTTATCAACCTCACCGGCGATTTTGATAGTATAACGATATGTTCTTGCACTTTCCATTAGATAATGACGTAGGCTTTTCATTTTTAAATTCCTGTATTAATTATTTATCACTGTTCCGATTTTTTGTTTGCCAAGATACTTCTTAGTAGTTCATTACGGTCTACTAAGCTGCCCTCACCTAACGGAATATTTTGTATTTCTTCTGATTTTGAAGCAACTTTTTGATCTAATACTGCTTTCTTCATTTGTAAGTCTAGCATCTTAAGTTTCTTGTTGATTTTTGCGGTCTTAGCTGTGATAGCATGACCTAACATACTACTTGCACTATTAAATATTTCACTTGCAAAACGACTGTCAACTTGCATTCCTAAATCCATCAAATCTTTGTAACTATCTGTTGCTAATTGAGCAAGCGTATCCATTTCGGTATCGCTGGCTTCTAGTCCACGAACTTGCGGTAATGCGTTTTCAATCTTTTCTAGTGTTGAAAGTGCTTCCTGTGTGACTTCTTCAACTTGAGCTTGTTCAATAATATCTTCATTGACATTATCATCAGAAGGGGGTAGGTCAAAAAGTTCACTTAATTTCTTGGTCATTCTACTATCCTATAATAGTAGTATTTATTCGGTTTCTATTTTCCAAAATGTAATTTACTCTGTCCCAAGAGATACTTAGTTTTAGTAATTATCTTTTTTTCTTATAATCCGCTTTGCCGCTGTAAAATAAATCGGATTCCGTGATGACTCTAAAAGTAAGTCCTGCTTGCTTGCACCATGCCATTGCTGCTGCCCACTTTGCGTGGTTGACTGCTACTACAGCACGGTCTCTAGCACTAACAACCTTACTTTCAATCAAACTTTGTTTCTTTGGTTTGATTTCTACCATTTCAGCAATTTGCTTGCCAAACTTGTTTTGATAGATTACAATAAAGTCAGGGATATAATTTGACATTTTTCCTGTCAATGGATTGCGATATGGGACTGATACTGATTCACTGGCCCACTGTAACACACTGTCATTTTTATCACAGAATTGCATGAATGTAAATTCCCAACCGCTGCGATACTTAGGCTTGTTCTTGCCTATATACTTTTGAGGATTAGTGGGTGTAAATTGACCCTGTGCATACTTGGCCATTATAAAACTATGTTGCGTTGAACGTTTTTATTTGGCTGTGGTATGGTGCTTACTCCATACAAACTAGTTTTACTTTTTAAACTATTGAGATAGAATGCGAGTAAGGTATTAACTTCTAACTTAGTTTTGCCTACCAAATAATTTAAGATATCAATTGGGTTTTCACCTGAGAATGTTGCGATACGAAATATTAACAGTGTGAAATTGTCTGCTGTATCCCCGTGCCCAGTCATTTCGTAAAAGAATGAATGTACAATATCATATTTGTTTGCATCTACAACCAAATCAAAGTTGTAGAAATTATCGAGCAAACGAACAGTAGAATCTAGTTGTGTTCTTGGAGCGTCAATGATGTTAGCCATATGTTACCTTTACAGCTATTTATTATCTATTTGTTGCATTGCTAATAGCGTCAGTTACTGGTTTAGCAGCGGCATTGACATTTCCAACAGTGTTTTTAACAATTGACGCATCCGCTGTTGGGAACTGGAATATATTGTTTCTATTAGAATTTTCAGCTAAGTTACCCGTGACAATACTTGAAGCGATCCCCAATGCTTCGCCTTTAGCAATGTTTAGGATGTTCTGAGGATTCTTAAACGTATTTACTGCAAGACCGGTTTTCTGTATTGCTCCTATAATGTTACCATTAGAAATATCTTCCATGATACCACCGGCAGCAGATACCAAACCACCTTGACCCAAGATAGTTGCATTAGAACCTGGACGAGCGATTGGACTTAATGTAGTGTCGTAATGTGCGTCTTCACCGAATCCCGGTACCCATTTGCTTGGGTTTCTGCCATCAACTGCACCTTCGTAATACTTGACAGTTTCGTAGTTCAATGTCATAGTATTTTCCATGATGCCACCGCCCTCACTGTAATTGTAAGTATCATGTGTGAAACTTTCAATCATTGGATTAATGATTTGATACATTGAGAAGTTATGTTGATTAAAACCATAAATTTTAATAGAATTAAAAAATGGTATCTTGTTTGGAGTACCAGCTAATGATTCCCCTATATAACCCCAATCAGCATCACCTGTGATGTTTGAATTATATAAGTTACGAGAATTCAGATTATATTTTTGCTGCGATGTACTACCATAAGAGTTAGAAGTAGGTACATTACCTACTTGCGTTGGGTCTTTATAATAGTATGAGTAATAAGCAAACCACAATTTGCGTATAAAGTTTGCGTTGTCATCGTGAAACGTAATGTTGATAGGATCATATTTGATCTTAGTCTGAACAATACGTTTACGATTATATTGATTAAGTACCGCTAAATCGAATGTGTACTTTGGCAATTGAACTGTCTTTACAGCTAATCCAAAGTTCCCTTCAGAAGGGAAGTTAATTAACGCATTTTTAATGTCTTGGTTGATTTCAAAATAAACATGAAATAAAAACTTAAACTTAGGTGAGTAAGCATAGCTATTAGTCCTGAATGTTTTACTTGCGTGATGAAAGTCACGCAAGTATTCATTACCAAAAAATGCCTTGCCCGTATCAGTTAATAAGTTCTCAATGAATCCAGACATTAATAACTTTCTTAATTAAGAACCAATACCAGTTACTGATGCACCACCGAAAGCACGACCAATATTTGTACCAAGACCAGAACCAAGTGGAGATTGAACTGCGTTATCAAAACGAATACTCAATTGAATTGTAGCTGGGTCGCTTGTTTTATAATCCATGTTATTGTAGTTTGCAGTTTTGATGAAGCATCCATACAATTCCCATGTTTCTAACACGTTTGGTGTCAATGTACCGTTACCACCATCAAGTACTTCGTAGTTGATTTGGAACTTGTAATCTTGACCTGTAGCAGCACTGGCTTGTTCAACAAAGTCCATTTGTTTCTGTAATTGTTGACCAACTAGTTTAGATACGTTACCTTGAGCATCATCACGCAAGTTAATTTGCGTTTCTTGCCATGAATGTTTACCAGCAAGATATACTTTGCTGTTATAAACATCTAATGTAACTTCATCAAACTGAACTTGTGGGCGTTGAATGTCCATAACCTGTTTAGTCAATTCTGTTGTTGATCCACCTGTACCAAAGTTTAAGAACAATGCTCTGAAACGGAATTGTAACTTAGGCATCAATAGACCTTGGTTGTTGCTAGACGCATCTGATGCAACGGTCATATTGAACAGTGATTGTGAGGCTGTTGCCATATTTTATTCTCCTATAATATATTTATCTTAAGTAATCCCCCGTTTCCGAGGGACTGTTATTATGCAGTTGCTAATGCAGCAATTCCACCTGTATTCACAATTCTCACTGGAATATAGATAAACTCAGCAGCTTTCACTGGCTCAATCGCAACATCAATCCAAAGTTCATTTGCATCAATTCTTGCTGGTGTGTTGTTTGTTTCATCACAAACAACAATATAGTCATATAGACCACGTTTGCCAACTAAGTCAACAAACAATGATTGTACAACCCCTGCGATTTGACTACGAGTTAGTGCATCGTTTGGTTCAAATACGAACGGACGAGTTGCAGTTTGTAGTTTATAACGAATATAAGCTACTAAACGACCAACGTTTGTACGATCTAATGATGTGTTTGACTCATAACTAGACTTGTTACCGTAGTTCAACAATCCAACACCACTGAAGTATGCCAATGGGTTGATTTGGTTAGTGTACAACGCATCACGAACTGTTTGACGGTTCTTGATAGAGATGAACTCCCCTGTTGCAGCATCAATATATCCAATTGCTGTTGCATTAGTGATTGTACCACGGCGTGTGCCAGCAGCAGCCAACCAAGGATATGATACAGCATCATTCTGTAAGAATGTACGCAACATCATATGACTTGCTGGAACTACAACACTTGCACCGGTCAAGTCTGTTGTTAAACCACTTGGATAGAAGATACCCATATATTCGTCACGTGTAACTAAACCATCTTCGCCAGTTGAACCAACTGTCATAGCATTAGTTGCCCAATTTGTAATTGCTGTTTCATCATCAGCTAAACGCATTGGTGTATCACCTAAGATATAAGCTGTGTTGTTACGGTCATTATTCAATGTAACCATGTCTGGTTGCAATTCAGGATACCCTGGGCAAGCAATCAAGTTGAAGAATGTATCTTCTTCACGAATACTCATATTAGTACCAATCGCTGTTTTCAATGCTTCTACGACCATTACACGTTGTGCCTTACGACCCATGTATGCTGAACCGTCAGTTTTCAATCCACTTGCTGAAACCCATGTGTATGTGTATTGCGGTAGATTTCCAATCGTTGCCGGTGCACCTGAATTGAATGCTCCTGCACTTGTAAAGTTACCTGGTGTGAAATAGTTGGCAACAAATTTCTTAACATTATATCCTGAACGGCGTGTGTTAAACAACAACATACCTTGTGGATACAATGTAGCATCAGGAGCATCTAGGTCTAAGTAGTCACTTGACCATAGTGATGCAATTGATGAATATGGATCGCTGATAGGATCAACACTTCCATCTACTGCCCAACGAGCATCTGCAAACAAGATACCACTGTGACTTGTTTGGTCTGTGGTGTCAATTAGTACCCATTGTGGAGTACCATCAACGATTTGCCAACGACTAATCATTGGATAGTTTTCTAAATCACTAGAATCTAACCATAGATCACCTGGAACTAAGTTGCTGCCATCAAGTTGTGTTGTAGGAGCATTAGTTGCAACGATAACGCCTGTTGAGTTAGTTTGACCAACAGAACCGCTATTCGCTGGATGACCGTTATTGTCAAATGCTACGTTACCATAACCTTTCCATACACCGTGTTTGTTAACCATGATATCAACTTGACTTGCAGTTGAGTAGAACCATGTTGTTCCGTCTGTTGGTGCAGTTGCAGGAGCGCCTAGGCTAGCTGTATAATACAACTCATTCCAGTTACTCAATCTTGTAGCATAGTTAGCTTTAGGCATACCTGAATGATAAGCAACTGATGTAATTACACCACCACTTACTGTTTGTACGCTTAATACTAAATTGTTTACTGTATCAACGCCTGCTAGTTCAGAACCAACGAATGTTAACAAGTCACCAACAGCATAGTTATGACCACCTGAAGTTAGGTTGAATGTATAGTATCCAACTTTGTTTGTAATGCTGAATGTTGCACCACTACCTGCCCCGTTAGTTGTATGTGTAGCTGTTGTAGTAGTAAATGTGATTGGGTGAGGGATTGCGTTTGTTCCATTAGTGAAACCTAATTGAGAAATCAATCCGTTAGAAATACCAGAAGTACCTAAATCACTAAGAAGAATATCACCACCCAATGTGTGAGTTAAAATAATTTCACCTGCAGCACCAATAGAAGCTGTTGTATTTGGAATATTTGTAGCTTGCCATGCAGTTACAAAAGTTTCTGCATCACCGTGGAATGTGAAGCTATATTGTGTGCTGAATGTGCTTACACCTGGTGTAGTTACTGCTACGTTTAATGTTTTTCCTGGAGAAGAAACACTTACGTTTGTAGCTGTACCAATTGCAACAGTTGCGCCTGTATTACCTCTTACATAGTAAGCGATACCTGCAGGACCATATGTTTGGTTACCAGTAACTTGCACAACTGTTCCTGTTGGAATAGATTGACCACCTGATGTATCTAATCCCGGTAATACAGTATCTAATGTATCAAATGTGTTTACTGCAACACTTGCAAATGCTTCATTTGTTGCACTGTATTGCGATAGAACAGTGTTTAGACCTGAACCAGTAGCACTTGTTTTTACCCATACAGAACCAGTTGGGTGAGGTGCAGCTTGACTATTTGTCCATAGAGGCATACCTGAACTTGGAGCAAATACTGCGTCAGCAGCATAGTATGTTTGACCTGAAGTAATTCCCAAATCTGTCAATGGTGTATTTGATGTATTAGCCAAAGTCAATGAACTGTTAGTACGTACTGATGATACGCTGATAACTAGTCTGCTTGAAGAATCAACACGCGCGGTTAAATCACCAATTCCCAAATTATTAATAGCACTAGCGACAGTATAAACTGTATCACCATTGCTGATAGAAATTGTGCGTGAGAACAAGTTGTTAATGTTAATGCTGAATGCACCTGAGCTTAGTGAAGGATTGCTTGCAGCTCCTACGATTGTTGGGATACCAGATTTCCATCCTTGTGATCCTAAAATTTCCCAAGTGTTTAGATATGTTTTGTAGAAATATGTACCTGTGTTATTTGACAAACCATTTGAAATTTGATCAGGTAAAACTGCATAAGAACCAATTGAACCTACCGAATCTTTAGGATATCCTGAGTTTGTATCAATATATGCTGTGTCAGTGATAACGATAGGGTTGATACTATTGAAGACACCAGAAGTTGCATTGAATTCAAAAATTCCCCATGTACTTGATGTCGTGTTCAACCAATATGTTCCACCTACAGGCTGACCGACTGGACGATTTAATGTACCCACTAATGATCCTAGATCAACGTCTGCACGTAAGATATAGCAACTATTTGTTACGCCCATTAATGACCATGCTGCCAATAAACCATATTCATTTAACTCATACCCTTGAATAGGAGTACCGTTAGAAGTTTTATAGAAGAATGGACTACCAAACAATGTAAGAATGTCTTTTTGACTTGTAACTTGATATAGTTTGTTAGCGTTTGCTTTGATTGTTCCTGCAGCTACAGCACCAGTTGTGCTTGTTGCATTTGCTTTATTCTGTGCAGTTGCTACAACTAATAGCGGAACTGAACTTGAGGCTGCTGGTAAATATTGACTTTGATCCTTAATACTTACCTCAATGCCCGGTGATGATAATGCCATGTTAATTTCCTTTATGTTATGATTATGAGGGTTAACGCCCTAGTACGTATAGATATTTAGCGAAATTTTATAAAAAGACCCAATTAGCGTGCCTTTAAAGGTCTTCTGCATAAATATCACATGAGACCAATATGCAAGACTTGCAACAAGAACCTATGTGCGATTAATTATATCCGTAAGGAAAAAACGTACTATCGCAGTACGTGTGATGAATGCGGTCGTAAAAAGAATAAACTTAAACCAAGAAAGCCAAATTGGCAAAGTGGTACATACAAGAAAAAAGCCACATGTGACTTATGTGGCTTTAAGGGGTTGTTCACTAGTCAACTAACAGTGTTTCATATTGACGGGAACTTAGAGAACATTAACATGACTAATTTAAGAACTATCTGCCTAAACTGCATAGAGGTAGTGAAACGTAAAGAGGTTACGTGGCGTCGTGGTGATCTAACAGTTGACTAATACGATTGTGCAATTCATCAATCGTTCCATTGTTGTCTAGGTAATAATCATACTTTAATCCAACACTAGAATACTCACTAGCATGTACTTTTAGTTTGTCTAGTTTAGCTTTGCTCAGTGCCCACATGGGATTACCGTTTGGTCCCTTGTTATATTCAACTGCTGCACTATACCATTCAGGATCGTCTCCCCTAGATACTCGTACTGTGATGCCACCTGCATCTTTGATAGCTTTAATCTCGTTAGCAAAACGACAGTCGGTGATGACAATATCATCCTTTGCTTGGCGTAGTTTATTCTCTACGCTTGCTACCCAAATATCATCGTGAAAGCCTTGACGACAGACTTCTGTGCCCCAATATTGTAGTATCCAACGAGGTGTGATATCTTTACCTAGTCGTTCACTCCACCAAGGGTCTACTTGTTCACGCCATTGACGACTGCTTTTTGTCGTACCCTCTAGTAATTCTCTGTCCCAACCAAAGATTGCTGCTACTGCATCTTTGAGACTGGCTGCAAAACTAATGCGCTTAAACTTATGATGTGTGCAAAGATAGTCTGCAATCGTATCTTTACCATTTCCAATCAACCCGGTAACACCTATAATCATATAAAAAACCCTCGTAATACTTATTATATTACAAGGCTGTGACAATAAAAAGTGTTTAGGTTATTTACGATGTAGTTCGTACTGAATATCCATACCAGTATCCATACGATGTGATGAGTATCCAATTGAGGAAGCATAGCGTTGCACCATTCTGTCATACAACTTAGCACGACTTTCTGGGTTCTGACCTTTTTCTACTTCCTTACTTGCTGTAAAGTGTAGTTGGTCGGGGTGAACTTTGTCAACAAACTGTTTTATAGCTTCCAATACAGTAGCGAATATACGTTGAGCATCACCATCACCAGTAACACCTATACTGTTGTTACGCCAGAACTCGACTTGGTACCTGTCAGGATAATCATGGTCTCTAGTGAATCCAATTTCTAATCGCAATCTAGGCGCAAGAGCATCCCAATCACCGTACTCACCTTCTTCCCATTTGAAGTTATATGGGTTAGTAAATGCTTCGGTAATACCTTGCGTTACAAATTGGACATTCAATTTAGCATTTGCCCATAAAGGATTCTTAGGATCCATTCTTTGTTGTAGCAACCATATAGCAGATACTCTATGTGCCCCATCTTCAAACTTACCGTCCAACACTATTATAGGTGGCAACTTTGATAAACTCTCAGGATGTTCTTTTAGGTAAGTAGCGTATTCTATTACCTTCTTAGTAACACCCCAACTGTAATCTTTAGCGTCCCAATCATCAACTACATTGTTGTAGTAGGGCAAGCCTGGTACTGACGAGATTAATTGCTTTACAGTCATTTGGCGAGTTTCTATCTTTGCGTCAGGTCCAAATTGCTTTGGCGCTCCTGAACTTGGTCCAGGTTTAGGTACATCTTCCCAAACTTTTTTATCTTGCCAAAGACCTTGACCGGCTTGACTTTGTGCATGACTACGAACAATAATTATACCACGCTTTTTAGCAATATTCTTAGCCAAGTTATACATAGATGTAGCAATACCTTTACGCTGATAGTTGTCATCTACTTCAACATCAACTGCATACCATTGTGTTTCATCATCTTCTGTAGGTTCAAAGATTACATGCCCTACTTCTTTGTCACTCAAATACGCACGAACAATAATACCTTCGCCAGTCCAACCTTCATACGGTTCGGGTTCTAGTTTTAGATTATTTTCCTCAAACTCTTTCAGAGGTTCAAATTGCTTTGGCGCTTTTGAACCGAAGACATCTTCCCAAACATTACCTTCTTCACCGCGGTTTTTGTCCCAAAAGTGTTTACCATCATCTGTCTGATCGGGACTACGATGTATTTCATATCCTTTAGATTTAAGGTAATCATACATTACCTTTGCAATGCCCTGACCTCTGTAACGGTCGTCAACTTGTAAATCTTGCGGGTCTAGTTCACTACCGTCACCTATGTTCATTCTAACATGACCTAGTACTTTGTTACCCCAGTCGTCAAGAGCCTGTAGAATCAACTCATGGTTGTCTACTTTAAGTTTCATATTGATACCCTCAAACTCTTCCAAAGGATATTGTTTATATTCAACAATGAACTCACTTGCTCTCATATTATCCAATGACCCATGTTAGTGGTTGTGAATAGTCAACATAGCGTTTCAAATCTTCTAACAGTTGATTTTGTTGTGCTAGACCTTCAGCTTTTAATGCGGTACCATTCAATGTGGATCCCCCACCAGGGCCTGCAATAGTTCCAAATTTTTCACGTGCTTCACCGATAATCATTTTGATAGTTGATAATGTAAAGTCACCCAACCAAACACCTGCACCCGGATCTTGTAATAGTTCAGCTTCAGGGCGTTGTATGTCAGCCCAAACAAGAATCTGTTCCCCCGATCCCTTTGTATCTCTAACTAAACGAATCTGTTTAGTAACAGGGTTAAAGGTATAAATCATATAACCACCAAACATACGTGCGGCTAATTCAATATATCCTGCATAGAAATCGTATGTAGCTAATCCACCTGAGTAGTTATAATTCAATAGGTATGTGTTTAAGATAGCACTGGAGAATGGGTCAAAGCTACTAGAACTAGGGCCAGTTTCTAACCCAATCGTTCTGCGGAAAACTTGACGGACATTAATAAATTCTTGTGGTAGGGTATATGTATCAACATGCTCCGCTAGGCTCATTAATGTGTATGATTCCATAGTAGCATTTTGCGCTCTTTGACGATAAATTTTAATGGCATATTGATATGCTGCTTCAAAATGCTCTGGATCTGCTTCAATATCAACTATACCTTCACCCATACGATATCGTAAGTTTTGAAATAATTGATCTTTTAATTCTTGTAGGTTCATTATACTCTCCGGATACATTATTTATCGGAAATTCTATGAGTTTATTTGTATCGGAGTTGTGTTATATATTCTTAGGCAATGGCGAGTAGATATAAACCTACCACACCAAAACATTCTTGAGGAACTTAGGCGACGATGAATTCAAATATTACAGTGGAGGATTGTCTATGTCTCACTAACCCGTAAAGGGAATTTGCTGCATTCGCTGTTATGATAACACATGATTCATCGGGAAGTGTTATCCAGCCCAAAAGTATCTATCGCAATTACTATCTTTTGGCATTCTTAAAGTGTATTACTACATCACAACCGTTAAGATATAGGAAACGTTACTTGCAGTGGCAAGGCGTTTAGGCATCCAAATGGGTAGTCCTATAAATTAGATGTTAGTCGTCATCACTCTACCGTCACTGTGGTTAGGACGGGTTATAGCCATATTTCAAGGTACTGGGACACCTATAAACTAATAATAAACGGGCACTGTGGCCCGTTTTAATTAAATATCACCCTGTTGACGATTTTCAGAATAGTGAACATCAAAAGTGCCACCTGGATAGCGACTTTCTAGTTTCTTAACATTCTCTGCAATAACTTCGTTAGGGTCAAGATTCAATGCACGGCATGCATTGATCCAGTACCACATCACATCTCCTAACTCCCTAATCATATGAAATACTGCTGCGTCATCGAGCGGCTTACCCTGAAAAATGATTTTCTTGGGCACTTCAATGAACTCGCCACTTTCTGCGGCAAGACCCATACATGCAGTGATAAGCAACGGGACATTGATATCAGGTCCATGACCCTCGTTTTCAACATAGTTACCATCTAGGTAATCTAAGCGATTCATAAATGTTGTTAAGTCATTACTAGCCTGACTAGTAACTGCCTCAACGAACCCCTGATATTTTGTTAAATCAACTTGATTTGTCATTTGAAATTTCTCTCCATAAAAATTGTAAACATTTCTTTCGCACCTTCTGTACCCATATGTTGAGTAAATAAATCGCAAGCAGTGACCATCATAGAACTAGCCATCATTAATTGGTCTTTATAGTCATCACACATCATAAGTTGTTGCTCAATTGGCTTCATCAACTCATCCATTCTTGCTAATTTTTCTTCCTGTGATCTAGGATCAATCATTCTTCAACTCCAAAATGTTCTTTTACAAATTTGCCAATACTTTGCCATTTTTCTCTAGTAGCATCAGCATTATCGGCAACCTCAGCACATTCACGAATCAATAACTCAGCGAACTTTTCAATTTCATTCATACAAATCAACCCAATGCCAACACCGTAAGGTTTGGTCTCAGTCAGCAATTCTCGAATTCGGTTGTTCATCTATATGTCTTTCTCAAAACTTTAACACTATACTGATTGCAACAACTACAGGTCCTAGTTTGCAAGTCAACATTGTATGCGCCCTCAATACGATTCATGGGCTTACTCCACTGAGTCCACCTATGTACACCTAAGTAGCACCACACACTTTTAATAAGTAGTGGTTCTTCCTTTAGTGTCCTAAAAGTGTTTTCAGCTTCGTTCATTATTACACCTTGTCAATCAAAAGCATCGCAGGATTAGCATATTCTCGTTGAATCGGCCATTAGGAGTCGCACTGACTGCTTTAATGTCTTTGAAATACTTTCTTGCGGCAGGCTTAGAACCCATGATTTCCTTAATTTGCTCACCTGGCTTTCTAAGAGTTTTGATTTCGGAAATATTTGTGTCAAAACCAAGTAAAGCGTTGCCTTTGACCGTGAAACTCTTTGAGTATTCATCGGCGATATAGTGGTGAAGTTTACGCTTTGCTGTGTCGTAAACCCATGCTTCACTAGCTCCGTGTAATTTAGTAGGGTGTACTGATACGAGGTCAAGTTTATTGACTGCATCTTTGAATTCCTTTAAGTATTTAAGTTTAGCAACAATCTTCTCAACAGGAACTGCTTTGCGTTTGCGCGGAGCCTTGCTTGCTTTCTTAATTGAGATATAACTGTTCAAGTCACCAATGACATTCTCAATGAATTTAAGAATGTTACGCAACTGAATTTTACCTAGATTACCATAGGATTCTTTGAGTTCACGGTCGTCAGTTTCAGACAACATTTCAAACTCTTCCTTTTTCGCTTTCCAGATTTCTAAGATAATTGGGATATGCTGTGACATGACATTGTATTTTGCAACAACATCAACTGTTTTCATTGAGGTCTTGCCGTCAACGTAAAACTCGTCAAACATACCCTCAAGTTCACCTGCTGCCTCACGTGCTTTTTCTCGCATGATTTCTTGCACATTGGGACGATTGGACACAACTTCCTCTTTTTCGACAACTTCAGGTTTGTTGACTAACTTAACCAATCTCGAAATTTCATTCTCAAGTGTCAATTCTTCGTGTTCACTCAACTCAAGCCCGCGCAAATTCATGCGGGCTAGCCAACAAAGTGTCATCAGGAATTCACTTTCATGGACCCTACGGACCTTTTTGGCTTCGTCAGAACGGCTATGTAGTTCTAAGTACTGACACAATAGTTCTTTTGCATCTTTTTTAGCATAGAAGTGATGGTACCATGTAAAAGCACGGGTAAGTGCAATAGTACGGTCTTCATTTTGTGGCTGCATGGGGAAGAAAGGTTCGTCCCCTGTGTATTTTGTATCTGCATGTTTTGGGTTCAGTGCTTTAACAAAGTGATCGCCTGTAAGTTTCGGCTTGCGAGTTGCCATGTATGCTCCTATTAACAATGTATCAATTATATATGAGATTCCATTTATTGTCAAGTGTTTTGTGGTAATACTTTAGTCATAAATACAAGACAATTGGATCAAACTATGCCAAGACTCTCGCTTTATAGGCCAACCAAATCTAACGACTTCAAGTTCCTTGATAGAACAATCAAGGAAATGTTTACTGTTGGGGCCACAGATTTATACATTCACAAATATTTGGGTCCCTCAAATCAGGGCACAAGTACCGATTTAACACAACCTCAAAATACTACACTTGATCCTACTAAAATTCAAGACTTATTGTTTTTAGAGAACCGTGATAGAACTTACGCACCTGACATTTATATATTACGTGGGCATTACAACGTTCAGAACCTAGACTTTGATTTAAGTCAGTTTGGATTGTTTCTAAACAACGATATTATCTTTATCACAGTACATTATAATGATATGATTGATACTGTGGGCCGTAAGTTGATGGTTGGCGACGTGTTTGAACTACCTCACTTAACTGACTATCATCCATTGAATGAAACATTGCCAATTGGATTACGTAGATACTATCAAGTAACCGATGCTAACTTTGCTAGTGAAGGATTTACACAAACATGGTATCCGCACTTGTGGCGTATCAAGTGTGAACCACTAGTTGATAGTCAAGAGTTTAGCACAATATTAAGCCAACCAATTAACAAAGATAACTATCTTGGTAATTGGAATAGTAATAGTACGTATGTTGCAGGTTATACCGTTACGTATGGTGATAAAACATACACGACACTAGGTAATATTCCAGCAGGTACACCTTGCACCGGTGCGGCATACTCAAATACAGCTACATATAGTTCAGGATCAATGGTCACTGAAAACGGTATCACCTATATGGTCAATGGTAGTCCACCTTTTGGAACTCCTGTAACCAACGCAACATATTTCACACCTATGTGGCAATTGAGTAGTGCTGATAATCTATCAGACATTATCAGTCGTTACAACACAAACATTGCTATAAATGATGCCGCAATTGCAGAAGCAGCACGATTGGTACCTAAAAATGGGTACGATAGAAGTCAACTATATCTTGTACCAACAATTGATGCACAGGGAAGTCAACCTGCTAATCCAGTTAGAATTTTAAGTAATCCAAATAGTCCTACTCCAATTAGGGGTGAACTTGCTTTAGTCTACAATCCTAAATATAAAAATCCTAGTCCAGCAATTCGTATCGGTGCTGCCGCACGTAAAGAATTGTTTAAACTAACAGAAGATGATATAGTTGCATTGCAAGAATTTGTTAAAGTCAGCATTCAAGAAGCAGAAATTCTTCCTGAAAAAACTGATACTGGTTCTGGATTAGTTGACTCAACACCCGTACTTAAAATTAAAGCTACAAGTGTTATCACAGAACCATACGGTACAGCAGATAATACATATTCGCATACTGACCAATATCCAAGTATTTACTTGATAGCAGCACAATCTATACCAACTGGTTCTACTGTGTTGCATGTACAACAAGCAATTGATCCATTGAACTTAGATACATATTATGATGAAGTGGGTTCATTGGATTTAGATATCAACGCATCACTATCAGAAACAAACGGCGCGACTACAGTTATTGATGCATTTGCACCTGGTACATTACTAGCAGGATATGATGCAACTGCTAATACAATTACAGTTAGCAAGCCAACTATTGCAAATATCCCAGTAGGTGCGACCATTACATTGGGTGCAAGTTTCACTGGCAACCCAATACAGCAAAACGTCATGGATTATCGTGCTGACGCTGATCCTAGATTTGCATATATCAAACAGTTTACTCCTCAAGGATTTGGTTATACTAATGGATATTTAATCGGTGATGGTACTGCTCCAAACGGACTACCAACTGGATCAGGAATAACATTCCCGACTAACCCTAATTTAGGCGACTATTTCTTGCGTACTGATTATCTACCTAATATCTTATACAGATATGATGGTACATTATGGGTACGTATCGGTGTTAATGTTAGAGCACAAGCAGGTCCTACATCAAGTGAAACATTGATGGGATCATTTGTAAATAACACTGCAACAACTACATTGACTGATGGTACAACAATTCCACAGCAACAACCTCTTTCAAACATCTTAAAAATACAAGTAGATTAAGAGTTATCTAAAGGTACCCATGCTTTTCAACAAGAAGAAAATAAACAAAAAGCTAAAGAAGCACAACAAAAAATGTTAGCTAACAAAGAACACCCTTTTAATAATGCAGATAGAATAGATCCTAACAAAATAAAAATGTACTGTAGCGTGTGCGATAAGGAAACTACTCTTCCTGCATTTAAGCGATTTCACAAGCACTAAATAGTTAAAAGGTACTATATGGCAGCATTCTTCTACGATAATCAAATCCGTCGTTTTTTAATTCAATTTGGTCGCATTTTTTCCGACTGGCAAGTAACAAAGGGCAACGACCCTGCAGGTAATCCTATACTTGTTCGTGTACCAATTCAATATGGAGATTCAAGTCGTCAAGCAAGTACTATTATTGCTAATAATAGTGCAAGCAGCGTACCAAGTGCACCCATGATTACTTATTATATCAGTGGATTAGAATACGATCAAAAACGTACACAGGATCCATTCTTTATTGATAAAATGAATGTTCGCCGTCGTACATACAATGCTGATACTCAACAGTTTGAAAACACCCAAGGACAAGCATTTACAGTTGAAAGGCTAATGCCAGTACCGTATACATTGCGTATCACAGTAGACTTTTGGACAACTAACTACAATCAAAAACTAGAATTGATTGAGCAACTTGGTGTATTGTTTAATCCTGCAATGGAATTACAAAGCACTGATAACTTTATTGATTGGACTTCATTATCAGTAGTATATCAAGATGGACTAACCTTCAGTAGTCGCAGTATTCCTGTTGGCTCAGGTAATCCTATTGATGTAATGTCTTGGAAATTCTACATGCCTGTCTGGATAAGTTCAAGTGCTAAAGTTAAGAAACTTGGTGTTATTCATAAGATTATCAATAGTATCTTCCAAGGCAATGCATTGACTGACATGAAAGACGATTCGTTGTTGTTAGGTACACGAGAAAAAGTCACACCATATGGATACAAAGTATTATTGATTGGCAACAGCTTACAACTAGTACCGGGCAGTCAACCTTCATATCCAAACAATGAAGCAATTGACTTGCCAGAAAATCCTAACACACAATTATACTGGACAAGTTTACTAAACGTGTATGGCACAATAAAACCAAGTAGTCAAATTTGGTTAGACAATCCATATCTAAGCAACCCGATTGTTGCAACCTTTGCTCTACATCCATCTGATGATAGAATATTGTTGTTAAGTTTTGACAATGATACATTACCACAAGACACACTAGCACCTGTGGATAGAGTTATCAATCCTCATGTTATTGGCCCACAAGAGTCTAGTGGTATTGAACATGGATTACCCGAAGCAGCAGATGGTCAACGTTATCTAATCGTTGAAGGATTAGATGGAACTAGTGTTGCATGGGGCAGTGTAACTGCAAATCCAAATGACATTATTCAATATGTGTCAAATACAGGTAGATGGGAAGTTGCATTTGATAGCCAATTATTCCCCGATACTCAATTCGTTACTAACTTATACTCAGGTGTTCAATATCGTTGGGCTGATGGTGTATGGATGAAGAGTTACGAAGGTTGGTATTCGGAAGGTGATTATTCTATCGTCATTTAACTATGAGATAAATCATAGTATGATAACAAATACTAGCGCAGGCATTTTCTTCTACGCTATAGATTCACATAGATTTTTATACTTACTAAGAAACGATGAAAGAAACCCAGGCAACTGGGGCATTCCCGGTGGCAAAGTTGAAAAAGATGAAACACTGTATGAAGGTGTTGAACGTGAATGTTTAGAAGAACTTGGCTATTTTCCAAAAGAACCAAAACTTATTCCAATACAGAAGTTTGTAAATAACAACTTCACCTACCACACATTCTTTTGTCAAGTAGATGCTGAGTTTATCCCTAAACTAAATGAAGAACATTGTGGTTATGCTTGGGTAGAGTTTGAGCATTATCCAAAACCATTACACCCGGGATTGTTTAACACAATTAACTTTGATGTTGTACAAGATAAATTACAGAAACTAATAAAAAAAGCCGCATAAAGCGGCTTTTTTGTTGTGCTTAAATTAATTAAGCGTTTTCGATAACAACAGATGTAGCACTGTTGTATGTTGTATCGCCAGTACTGAAAGTCCAGTGAACTGATTGAGGTTGAGAATTTACCAATGGGAAGTTCCAACCGCTTGATCCATAAGGAACTAGTGTTGCTCTGTGTGCTGTTAATTTTTGAACATAATATGTTTTACCAGCACTATCAGTTGCCTTGATAGTCATTTCACCTGCAGAACTTGCTGCACCAGTTGTCTTCAATTGGCAAACTGCTGAACCATCTGCTGTAGTTACGTAATAACGATGTGAACCACGTTGACGATTGATGTCAGCGATTTGGTTTGTGCCACCTGAAGTAGTCTTAGCGTATGCAATGATAGCTGGGAATGCTTCTGCATCATATGGTGTACCATCGTCAGTAGTCAATACTGCGGTAGCTGCTGCACCAGTTGAACCACTGAAACTTACTGCTGCATCGGCAGCATTTAAGTATCCAGAACCTGGATCTGTTACGGTAATGCTCAATAGACCCATAGTGATATCAGCTTTAGCACCTGTACCAGTTGCTGGACTAATTGAATCTAAAACACCTGCACTATTTGTGCTTGGGAATGTAGTGTAATCACCTGCTACTGTTGGTGCGCTGAATGAATATGCACCGAATACAAAGTCAACAGTTGCACCAGAACCAGAACCAGTGTGACTGTCTGGAGATACTGGGTTAGTTGGAGCTGCTGAACTACGAACACCTGGGTTAACAATAGTATAGTTATCAGCGCTACCTGTACCGCCACCTGGACGATTTACACGCAATACACAAGGTGTTGACCAACCTGAACTAAATGTGATTGTATCACCATCAGCGTAACCTGTACCTGTGTTTAAATGTTTTGTAGCTGTAACAACAGTAATAGCCGCAACTGTTGCACGTGCCTTCGTAGTTGCAGTACCTGTGTGTACTTCTACTACATCACCTACGTTATAACCTGAACCATTTGCTGTTGTAGCGAATGATAATGCTTTGTAATGTACTGTACCAGCAACTGATTGTCCACCTGGCAATGTTGGGCCACTGAATGAAACAGTTGGAATTGTTGTCCAACCTGAACCTGCTACGATTGTACCGTAACTTGCAACACCTTGACCACCGATACCTTCGTGTGAACTACGTGAATATGTTGATGCATTATCTCCGGTATCGTTTGTGTTAAGATTACCGAAATATCTTTTTGCTAAAGGACGTCCCATTTTATTTCTCCTAGAAAATGTGGGTTCTAACCCACTACGCGGTTGAACTTCCGCATAAAACTCACCCTATGTGAGTCGTACTAGAATATTTATCTTATTAGACGAGTTTACGTGGGTAGAGAATACCGTTGCCTGGTCTACTTGAACTGTTGTATGGATAGGTTTGTCCAGTGACTCCGGTTAATCTATATAGATTTCTACCGTTAGGTGCACCCAATCCAGTTACTGGATTCCAACTGTTAGTAGTTGAAATATATCCTGCATTTATGTTTGCAATGTTAGCTGTTGTAATGTCGCTATTACCAATCACACCTGTATTAGTAAATGTTTTATCAAACGTAGCATTGAAAAATGCAGTTTTAACAAAGGGATAAAACTCTGTCATAAATGTACTTGCACCATATGCAGGTCTTCTTCCATGATTCAATGAAATGAATCTAGCAAACATACCTAAGATTACAGGGCAACTAGCACTTGTGCCGTTTGCTGCAACTAATGCATTGTTGAAATAAAAAACATAATTGTAATATGGTGCAGCTAAATCAGGAACACCTCTACCAACTCTTGGACTATTAGTAAGTGCATACTTGACTAACTTAGTGCTTGTATTACTCAACAATCCTGCACCAATATACGGCAATTTATCTTGCCATGCTGGTACTGGTATGATTCTACTAATACCACCACCTGAGTTTTGTGCTGCATACTCAGTATTTCTTGTACCATCAGTATTAAGGGTTAGGTAAGTCCCACCAACAGCAATTACTCTTGCGCTACTTGCAGGATATACAGGAGCAATACCAAGTAAAGGATTAACTGAATTGTCTACTGTAGGGTTGTATGATCCAAAATCTCCGCTAGCAACAAAAACTGTTATGCCCAATGCTTCTGCGTTTGCCAACACAGTATCAAATACATCACCACCTGGTTGACCATGATCTCCAACTTCATTAGTACCCCAAGAGATATTAATCAAATCACATCCATCGTTAATGGCTTGTTGCACAGCAGCATTAAAATCTGATACAACTTGTGAATTGTTAGTCATATCAGGGGATGCAATATAGATATTAATAGTTGCATCGGGAACCATACTAGCAATGCAAAAAATATCTAAAGTGTTTTCGATACTATAAACACTATTATCAAAGTCATTGGTTGCACTGTCAATTGAAATGAAATTAATTGAAGGAGATTCTAAACCTAAGTCACTCATTGACCTGTCTAAATCGCTTTGTAAAAATCCTCCGCCCAAGCTGATGATTCCAATAGTGACTTTAAACCCAGTACTTTCAGGCATATTGTATGCTTTTGAAATCATAGGAGGTGTTAGATAGTTATCCTTCACAACGGCATCACTGATACTAGAAAAATCAGCTACGAATTTGTGAGAGTTGATAAGTGGTTTAAAAATCATTTTATTTCTCTAATGGCAACACAGTTAATGTAACAGTGATAGCTTGATGAGCACCACTTAAATTATTAACTCTCAATTGAATGTTTCCATCAGGAACTGATTCATTACTGAAACCCATCAATGCTGGTGTAAACACAATCGGGTCAGTGTTGGCAGTAACAACTTCAGCAATAACTCCTGAACCTGGAAGAGGATCACTTGTAATTGGTCTAGAAGCATCTGCCGTTCTAGCAGCAACAGAAGTATAAATTGTTACCCAAGCAGCAGCCGTTGTTTGTAAACTATATAAAGCATAACCTTTATACGCAGAGATTGTAACGTTTGCTGAAACCGCATTCGCAATATTAGCAGTTGCTATACTGACATTGGATCTACTTGGCAATGTACCTGTCAATAAACTACCGTTACCAATATAGAATCCATTACTTGTGACATTACCTAACACGCTTAAGTTAGCAAGAGGACCTACGCTTGTAATATTAGGTTGATTAGGTGCAACTACTGTAGTAGCAGTAGCTGCTAAGTTAGCTATGTTAGCACGTTGAACATTACCTATAATGTTACCTGCTTGAATATTACTTAAATAACCACCGTCGCCTAAGAAATTTGTTGCTTGTACGTTACCTGTAACTGTCAAGTTAGCAAGTGTGCCCACACTAGTAATATTTGGCTGTGCATTTGTGTAAACTGTACCAGCAATTAAACTATTACTAACTTGTCCAGTTACATTTGCTCCTGTAATTGCTGACAATGAAGAACCATTGCCAATAATTACATTACCGGTAATGTTACCTGTAACTACTAATCCGTTAGCTAATGTTGTTCCTGAATTTGCAAGTGTTGCATAAGTGTGGAATCCGTTACCTGTACGGAATACAAACTGTCCATTAGCATTAGCACCAACTGACACATCAAAGTACATGAAACTTGGAACAGTTGAAAAATCACGAATAGCCATGTTAGCACCAACACCAGTTGTTGGCACGAATGCAAGTGCTGATTGATTCTGTGCTCCGTTACCAACAACAAATCCATTGCCACCGGTACCATATGAACTAACGTTATTGGCACTTAATGCGTTTGCTACCTTCAAGTTTCCATTACTTGTGACATTACCTGTAACTGTCAAGTTAGATAATGTTCCGATACTAGTGATGTTAGGTTGTGAGGCATTGCGTATTGTGTTTGCAATATTTGCATTAGCAACAAATCCAGTAACATTACCACCAGTAATGTTGCTTAATGTTCCACCGTCACCTGAAAAACGTGCTGAGGAGATATTACCGGCAGCTAGTAAATTACCAAACAAATGAATATTATCAGTTGTTAATGTATTACTAGTGTCGTTGTATGTTAGATTACTTTGTCCAGCAAATTGTGTGCTGGAGTTATATTGAATTTGTGTGTTGCCGCCACCAGGAGCACCACTACCCAAACCTGATACTGTAGCCCAGCTTAAATTTCCGTGAGCATCAGTTTGAAGAACTTTACCGTTATTGTTTGTAGTGTCACCGGTATTATTAACAATTTTTAAATTACCTATTGCAATTGATAATGTTCCACTTAATTGACTGAAACTTATTGAACAGTTTGGATCACTGGTTAATACCTCAGTGTTGGTTACTTCACCAGTTCCAACTGGGTGTAAGATAGGGTCATTCCCTATAAATAAACGATTTTCGTCTGTTGCAAACCCTAACTCACCTATATCAAGTTGAGGTAAGTCGGAAAGTGCTCCGACTCTATGTTGCATTTTTGAAATTTGTACAATTGGCATAATATATCCGTCCGATATATTATTTATCACCCTTTATACGAACTGACTATAGTATTGTTCTAGTCTTTTGTACCACTCTTGTTGATACTTGTCAAACTCATTTCCTTCTATGATAAACTCTTGGTACATAGCGTTCGGATCGCACATAAAAATGACGCCTTTGCGGATTTTTGTACCGTGAAGTTCGTTATGTGCTGTTGCATAAGCCGTAAGTTGTATAAAGTAGTCGTCAATCCACTCACGCTTTTTAGGCTTATTAGTCTGCTTATGATCCATAATAGATTCACTACCATCATGGACACCGACCAAGTCAGTTGTTCCAGCGTATACTGCAGGGAAATATAATGGGACTTCTGTACCCCAAAATTCAGTGCATTGCGATAAGCCTTGCCTGATAATTGAATCAGCCATTTTGTGACTTTGGATACTATAGGGATTCGATCCTGATGCATTTAACACCCCTGTCTTGATATAATCTTCCAAGAACTTGTGCATTCTTGTACCGCGACCTGCGGCTTCTGTTGTAATCTCTTGTGCTTTAGCATGGCCTACACGATTACGCCAGTTTTGTAAAATTAATTTCTTTTCTTCAGGAGTAGTTGCTGAAAGAATCGTAGTTACTGATGGAAGTTTGTTACCGTCGGGTGTAGCATATCTACGTCCCTCTGGTGTATCAACTCTACTAATAGGTTCGTAAATAAATTTATTTGGTATGTACATATGGAAATTGTACTACAAATTTCTCTGTAGTACAATATTATTGGTTAACTTAGTTTAGCAGTTTGCTTACTAGCCATCTGTTGAAGAATCTTTTCATTCTCCCCGGGCTGTTCATCACCCATATCGCCAAAGTCTTCATCGCCACCTTGACCTTTGAAGATAACTTTATCACCTTCAATTGCTGTAATGATGTTGACTAATGGTTCTTTTTTAATCAAATTATATATGTCAGACTTGCCAATCGTTACTCCGTTATCATTTAGTAAATTTAAGAAGTCATCAACTGACATTGGTTCGTCTGTCTCAGCCATTTTGGACTTAAGCTGAATAGCTACGCTAGCCAGCTTAACACGTAGTGGATCATCGTCAGCGAACTCAAATAGTCTCATATTAACGCTTTGCACGTCCTACGTTTGGCTCAGGCAATTCGCTTGGTTCTTCTGGCATTTCTGGTTCTGCACCCATTTCAGAGTCATCACCTATGTCGCCACCAAGTTCTTCATCACCCATTGTAGGTTCTGCGCCCATACCGTCATCCATGCCCATATCCATGTCACCACCTTGACCGGTGATAACACCCAATGCACCTTGTAGACCTGCTTTAGCTTGTGTCAATGCGCCTTGCAATGAGCTTAATGCTTCAGTTGCTTGTTGATTGAAAGAATCACCTTCTGTAGTACCAACTTCACTGTTAACACCGTCAACAACTGCTGGAAGTTCTTTAACTAGCATGTCAGAAATTTGTTCAACCATCTTTTGTAGGCTGTCAACCATTTCTTGTGCTGCTAAAATAACTTGTGATTTTTCAACTTCTTCGTTTTCTACAACGATACGTTGATTATATACAGGTAAAGCCTTCAATGTAGCAAAGTGACTTGCTAATGCTTGTTCCATGAACACTGCTTTCAAGTATGCTGGGTTGTTTTGGCCTTGGTGAACTTTACCAGCAGATTTCATTTCTGCGATAAAACCACGGACTTTACGTAGCATACGATTAGTGTCATATAGACCTAAACTGTCAACATCTAAGTTAGCATTGAAATGTTCTTTTAGAGCTTTCTTAGCTGCTTGAGTTGGTTTCATATTAAATTCTGTTAGTTTCATAGTTTTTCCCGAAGTAACTTATATTGTATTTATCATCTTTGTTTATTTTGCTGCTTCTTTGAACTGACGGTATTGCCAGTTTTTAGCATTAATTACAAAACGGTCTAGTTCTTCAATAATAGCTTTTTGCTTCATTTGGTCTTCTTGTAATTTGACTATGTGAAGTGTTTTTGTATCTAAGTCTTTTGCTTTTTTAGCTAGTTTTTTGTGAATCTCATAGCTTACAACTGCACCCTCAAGCAAAATATCTAAGTCTTTGACACGATTTGCATCCACAAGTTTATCACGTTTGTACATAGTAGTCCAAACAATCGCATTTTTTAAATTGCTAAAAATCTCAGTTAAGTCGGTTCTGTTCTTAGTAACAATAAACTTATTACCTACTTTTTTGATGTGATACTCGCCAAATAATTGATATCCATCTTTTGTATCATAGATGATGGACTCAATTAAGGACTGTATATCATTGTTGTCAAACATGTTTTTCAACATGTCAAATTTCTTTTTACTCATCTCTTAATATCTCAAAATGAATGTTTTTTAGTTCAGGACTAGTATCTAAAAATTGAGGTAGTTTATCCCAAGCTGTGTTGGTTTTGATGATGGGGACACCGTTTGCATCAGTAAACAATGATCCTAATTCGTCTATCCCATCATAAAAAACTTTAGCCTGTGCAATATCAAAGTCAAAGTACCAGCATTTTTGATCCTCTTCGTCATCAAATAAGAACCCAAAATTTTCAAATTCTTTAAAATTGACTAAAATTTCTTTAGTGGATGTGTTATTTTCAGGTTGACTACGTATTGAAATAATCTGCAATATCGTATCGTAGTTTAACTGTGTGTTACGCTTTTGTTCCCAAATTTTAATTTCTTCGGTTGTGTAGGTTGACGGTGCTTTTCTGTTTAGTACACCGGTTTTTGTAATATCAAAGAGTGTGTAACATCTGATTCTGTAACTCATACAGTATTTATAGAGGTAAAAAAGCCCGAGAAATTCTCGGGCCTGTTTATTAATCTAAGTTTTAGATTAGAATGATGCGCCAGTAGATGCACTTGCGTTACCGTTAGTAACGTTAGAAGCAATAGCTGTGTTGATTGCCAATGCCAAACTTGCTGCTGTGTAAGCGCCTGTTGGGTATGTAGCAATGCTGATGTTACCTGTAGAAGATGTGTTAACATTGTACAAGTAAACTGTACCCAATTGTTGGATAGTTTGGATAGCTGCTGCAACGTTAGAAGTTGTAGCTAGGTTACAGTTAGCGCCACCATTGATAGTGAAGAAGTCTAACTTAGGACCTTGTGGTTGTACTGTTACACCAGTTGTTACGTCATTCAATGAACCTGTTGTGTATGAATTTGTGTCAAAGTTCATTACCGGTTTAAAGTCACCGTGGACTTTTGTTTGATCTGCCATGATATTTTCCTTTTAAAGTTTGTGAGTCATATAGACTCTATGTTTATTTATGCCTATTTAAAAATTTTTTGGTTTTACTTTGCTTTTTTACCAGTTATAACTTCTTTTCTAAGTTGCTGATATGCTCGGCGGTCTAGTTTATTAAGTCTTTGCATCGCACCTTTAGCAACATCGGAAATGTCGTTTAAATCTGTCATTCTTGCAACTTTGCTAATTACTCCGGTAGCTACTGGGCTAGGTTGGTCAGAAGCAGTCGGTGCTTTATCAGCCGTAGCCGTCGCTGCACCGGAACCACTGGAATCTCCGTTAGCTTTCTGTTGAACTGCTAACATATACATTGCATTAGCTGCTTTAGTTGGATCATTTCCCACTGAGGTAGTAATTTTTTCAATTTCTGCTTCAGGTACAGACCAGCCGTATTTGTTAATATAGCTTCTGATATACGGTCCTATTGCCCCGTCACCCACGCCTGATCGGTGAGCAGACAACTTGAAACGATTATAATCACTTATAAATTTATTTAAATAATGCTGACGAACTGCCGAACCCTGCCAACCTAGAGATTGACCTAATCCACCTAGATGAGTATATGCTTTTGATTTGGCCCAATCCGCAGCAGCAGAAATTCCAGTACCCACAGATTTAGCAGTAGGGCTTTGTGCTGCCTTCTTTATTGGGTCAAATACACCCTCATTCAGAATCACTTCGTTGATCTTCATCGTTTTTCCTAATACTTTTTGAAAATCTAACTGTGTCCCTGGCTTTAATTGCGTTCAACAATTTACGCTCCAATATAGCCGCTTTTTCAGTGTCATAATGCTTATTAATCATTTCTAACAAATTAATTGCGCTGGTAATGATATTATTAGCTCGGCTCTCAATAATGTGCTTAGTGTCACGGTTTTGTCCAATTGACTCTAATTCCTCTAAGAGACTGCGGGTTTTCTTTTGCATAAAAATAGATTTCCTATTATTATTTATCACTTTTTAAGTTGTTTCAACATTGCTTGCAATTTTGAACCCTGTACATCCGCAACTACTTTTTTCTGAATAGGTTCTAATATTTCCCCTGTGTCATTGTCAATCACCGGAGATGTACTGACTAATGTAGCATGTGGTTTTAATTGATTCATAATATCATTTGGACTAGGACTTGGTTTGTATTTTGCTTGTTGTTCAGCATACCCGTCAGGATCCTCGTCAGTAATTCTCATGGTCTCGATATTGTAGTCTAAGTCAATCTTTTGACCAACCCCTGTACTACTACGACTTTTCATACATTGCATTTGATACTTGCCGCGCTCACGCATACTACGACTTGTAAAGATACCAAACACGTTATCTGCTGTGTTAATCTTACTAATGCCACCTGCAATGTGACTGTGGTCAAACTCAATTTCATCAACTGCACTACGATTCAACTGACTTGCAGTTACCAATAAAACACCCATTTCTTTTGCTAAGTTACGTAATTCTTCTGCAACATACTTGTCTTTGATAAACTGATCGTTGGGATTGACTTTAACTGATACCGGCATAACCAAGTCAAGATAGTCAACCATTACAAAGTCAATTTTGATACCTGTTTGAATTTGTACTTCTTTCAAATATGCTCTAATATCGTTGACGTTACTTTGTGCAGGTAATGCTTTGACACGATACTTACCTGCGTTTCTACTAACAGCCTTGACTTTCAAGTGAGTTGTATCAATATCCCTACGAATATCTTTTGTGCCCATGCTAGTCAACATGGCATCTGTACGCAAACTAGTTAGTTCCTCACTAAGTTCTAACGTGATATAGACCCCACTCATTCCCTGTTGCAACCAGTTCAATGCCAAGTTCATCATAACCAATGATTTACCTGAACCACTACCACCTGCAAAGATATTCAATTCCCCACGACTCATGCCACCATAGAGAATCTTATCCATCTGTGGCCAGCCTGTACTTACTTGCCCACCTGCGTTAAAGTATTTGTTGATACGAGTTTTAGGATCATAAAAGTAATCAGTACCCATGTCTTTTTGTAGACTGATTTGTACTGCATCTTTGATTAGTTTCTCGACTGGACTAAAGTCACCCTTTTCTAACAAGTCGGCTGCTTTAAGAATTGCTCGTTCTAGTTCTTGTCGTTTTGTAAATGCTTCAAACGCATCAAAGAACCACTCGTGATGACCATCACTTAAGTCTTCAATGGGTTCAATTTCTACTCCTGTAATTGCTTTGATTTGAGTGTTATCTGGAAGTACTTTATACTTGTCAGTATGTTCTTTAAACATCTCCGCTACTGGTCGTAGGCTCTTATCAAAGTTCTCACTATTCATAATGTTCATAACACGAGTATATAAACCCGCGTCTGTTAACATCATTCGCAAAAATAATTTCTGTACGTCTGGTGTATATTCTAATTGTTTAGAATCCGTTTTGTTTGCCAATTTTCTTCCTCTGCATTTCTAATTTTATTTTGCTCATTGTAGCACTTTGTAGTATCGCTAGTAAAGTAGGTAATTTTCCGTACTTGACTACAGCATCATTCACATCTTTTACGTTTGGGCCCCAGTTAGGTAAACTAACATGGTATCCTAATTCTAATGCTCTATCAATTAGTTTGAGACCTGTCTTGTCAAAGTCTGGAACTACGATTACTCTTTTGTTTAATTGTGCTATCAGTTGAGCCTGTTCTGGACTGATATCATCATGCATGACTGCGACACCATCAATAGCTAATGCATCAAAGATACCTTCGGTCACGATACAATATTGCCAGTCATATTTTTGCTGGTCAATATTGAAAACGTAACCTGGTTGTTGTTCGTTTATGTACTTGGGGATTCTTCCATCAATGTACCTACTAGTAAAGCCCACAAGTTTGTTCTTGTAGTTATAGGGCACAATAATGCGTTGCTGATTTCTGATGTTGTCTTTGTCATATGGTGTGACATAGAATGTATATTTACTTAGGTCTATGCTACGATTATCTAAGTAGTTAATGAACAATTGATGATTTTGGTTATTCTTGTCTAATCGTTCACTATTTTCAGGTAGTTCCTTGTTTTGAAACTTAAGTGCTTTTTTGTGTTGTGGTTGTATCAAGTCTAACGCATCTTTGTGCTGTAGACTTTCTAAGCTCCAACGTTGTATCTGTGTCTCGTCACACCCACACCATTTTAAAAATTGTTTTGTTTTAGGGCCGATTTGTTTACCAAGTGTGAAGTTACAACTATAACTACAATTGAAGCAATGCATGACCCAATTGTTACCTTCAAGTTTAAGTCCACCACGACTTCTACGATCAGGTTTATGTCCTCTATGACCACAACAGATAGCATTGAAACTGATCCAACCACTTTGGGTCTGTTTCTTTCTACCGGGAATCAAAGAGGTAATATCAAACATACTACAATTATATTACAGTATGTATCAGAAAGCAAGAGTCTTGGGACTTTATCTTGCCAATATGTCAGTCACATCGCCCTGAGTACAATTAAACTGCACTCTGATATATGGATGGAATCCTTCTATTTGGTAGTAATCAGTATTTGCTTGATTAATATAAGTGATTGGATCATTGATGTTATACCAGTCATTGTCTGGTATAGTTGATCCTTGTACCTGAACGGTACCTGAAAAGTTATTGTAGTATGCTTGCAAAGTTAATTTTGGATTATATGATGTACTAACTGTGCTACTTGTAAATGTTACTGTGTTGTTTTGTGGAACAGGATGTGAAGGGATAGTAACATTCATGCTAGGCATATGTTTTGGTAACACACTATCCTCAATCCAAATGATACCACGTGCTGCGCTGTCATTGTCTAAGAACACAGGCACATTGAAACTGTTTGATGGGATTTCTAACGAATAGTATCCTTTTTGTGATTCAACACTATCTAGTTCTGACGATAACAATTGAAGTTCAGCTAACCCTGTTAATGCATAAACAAGAGTCAATGCTTTCTGTATTAGGACCTGAGTTCCATCACTATTAAGGATACGCATGGTAATCTCAGCACCGGTAATGTCTACTGGTTTTTGTTCTTGGTTAATGAATTTGAACTGGATTCTGTTATCCACGCCCTTATGCAATCTTAAATTTTTTGCGTACACGATACTGTAACTCCTAGGTGAGTTGCCATAGATCATCACTACGATTTGTCTTGGTATGTATGAATAAACTTCGGTTGAATACACGATCTGGCTCCTATAGTGTATTTAGTAAGAAATTAAATATAATGGTAAAATTGCCCAGATAAATAATCCTAGAGTTACTTTATTTGATGCACAACGAATTCTTTCAAAAACTATCAGAAAATCATCCATTCATCACTGTTTGCTCCTACGCTGGCCAAGATTATGTAGGAATTGTACAAAACCGTGATGATGTTGTTACCACTATATATGATTATGGTGCGATAGTGGATCAGATATTACGTCAAAAATTTCTAGACCTCGGGGATCAATGGTGGTGGGAATCAAATAGATTGATCCCCATTAATATGTTCTTAAAGACTGAGTGGGCCGAGTTTAGACCCTATTTACGAACGTTCAATAATAAAAGTCTAACTGTTATTCACGGACCCACATGTAGCATGTTAGAACTTGGTAAACGCAAGAGCAAGCGTAAAAGCATCACTTTAGTCAAGCGACTGCCCTAGATTCTCAGTCAACAAATTCATATGCACAACAACTAATAATGCGTAAGCACAGGAATGTGAACGTTTGAATGTGTACCCATCAATATCTTTATCCCATACAGTTTTCGCTACTTCACGCCAAGGTAATCCAATCAAGTGTTTTTTACCTGGACGAATGATAGCAAGAAACATTGCTAGTCTAGGAATACTATCAATTGGTTCAGGCATTCGTTGAATAGAGTTATAGTGATTGCTTAAATGAATCAACTTCTCAACAAATGTTTTGTCATTTAGTTTACTCCAGAATGGATTCTGCATTAGTCGTTCTAAATGTTGTTCATCCTTAACATGATTATAGATATGAACATTCAATAAGTCTAGTTTAAAGTATCCACGTTTCTCTGCATCACTATAATCAATGTTAGCCATGTCATTGATTGCATCATATGGAACATCTGTGATATGTACCCCTGTTGAATGTTTACGCATAGGTTGTACTTTACGCATTGCTGCAGGGATATATTTGATGTGTTGTAGAATTTTATCCCTATCACCAAAGTCAATATCAATATCTGATTGAAATTTCATCGTGTCATTAATCCTGCTTTAATCATTTTCATATATGCTTGTTGAACAACAATGGCTTGTCGTTCGGCATCTTCTACTGCTTTGTGAGAAGTAACATGCCCGCCGTCTCTGAGTTTGACCCCAGCCACTTCGTAAAGAGTACGGGTATCTCGCACACTCCAGAATGGCCAGGGGATTCGCATGTCAAGTTGTTTCCATGCTGTTTCCATAACCACGCAGTCAAAGGCAGCACCGTTACTCCACACAGCACGGCGATTCCAACAAAAGCTATATAACTTTTCCATGCATTCTTTAAATGAGATTCTATCTCTGTCCCCCAATGCTTCTTCTTGGGCTGCTGCTGACTGCTCACCCCACCAGCGTAATGTATCATCGTCAATTATCCTATTGTATGTGTCTGTCTGTTCTTCGATTGTTGGTCTGAGTTCCAATCTCTCAGCGATGCCAGTACCTTTTGGATCAAAGCGCACTGCACCAATTGTAAGTATAACACAATAAGGGTCTGTTGACAAACTCTCAATGTCAATCATAATGTCCGCTGCCATTTAGTTCTTCCACATTTCGTAAATAAACTTTGCCTTGTCGTCCCAGATTTCAATATATAACACGTTTCCGGCTAACCAGAAGTCCCAAGCAATACCGCGCTCACCTAAATTTCTACGACACCATTTGATATAATCATTTGGATCAACCTTTTGATAATTCAAATCAATCTTATGAGTAATACGACCACGACTAGTTGTTTCGTAAGAGGTGCGATCAGGTTGAGTTACATGTTGCAATGGTGCAAATGTACCTGTACTATTACCAATTCCTGCTATTGCCATTATTCATACCTTAAACTAAACCATGTTGCTAATTCTTCTTTGTAGAATGTAAACACAGTATGTCTATTATACACTGCATCATGGCTCAAGTCATCATATCTGGGTTTATTGTATGCAAAGTCAAAATCAGTACCTTGAGTATATCCCTGTTGCCTAAGTTCTCTAACAATGTCCATAATCTCATTAGGCATCTTGTCTATCAATCTAACTTGTAACATTATGAAAACATGATTGTAAACCAAGTTGCCATCTTGTCATCTTGGAAAGTTAAATCCCATTGAACTCTATAACTGTGAGTTCCTACATCCTCATTCTGAACTATAACCTTTTGTTTTTTTGCGATCCAACCTTGTCCACCGATACTATTGTGGATATAATGGAGCCTAGGGCCTACATTCTTAATAAGCCACTGTTCTTGTTTTGATTCTAACCCGTTCGGTAATTTTATAGTTACAGCCATCTTAAAGCAAAC